>Ga0134121_10000152_pt1 | contig 80071 bp, 94 predicted proteins | sample KB301_FD_96463 | JGI IMG/M metagenome (GOLD analysis project Ga0134121, IMG submission 96463) | Terrestrial soil microbial communities without Nitrogen fertilizer from Kellogg Biological Station, Michigan, USA - KB3-0-1 | ecosystem: Environmental > Terrestrial > Soil > Unclassified ...
GGAATCTGCCAGCTCAGCGCGTGGTTGACGCGATGGCGGGCAGAAGGCAGAGATCGCCAGGTGAGGTCGCGCGCGAAAGTCGCGCGGTCATCAAAGAATTCCGTCCGAGCTTCGCGTTGATACGCATAATTCACCAGAAGGCTGAACCCTTTATAGAAGGGCCTTTGGGCCTGGAATTTGTAAGACGCCACGTGCAGCTGCTTGCCCGCCGTGTTGGTTTGTGTGATCGCGCCATATTGCGGATAGGGGCGCAACAGGGATGCGACCGTCACGGTAGCGGCACCGTTGCGCAACGCGCCGGGGAACTTGTCGGGCGTCAGGTAATTGCGGAACGGATTGGTCACCGTCGCATTTGTGACGGAGCGCGGGTTATCGTACAAAAAGTTCGGATCAGCCATGTTGAGGTCGGCGGAATAAGGCACATTGGACCCGTTGTTGTAGAAGAAGTCGAAACTCAAGACCGTTCGCCCCCACACGCTGCGCTGATACGAGAGGCTGTAACGATCATTGTTCTGAGGCTTCAATTCGTATTGATCCAGACTGACGGCGTTACCGAGGTTGGTATACCGCCCCAGCGATTTTTCAGTCGGTTGCTGCAGCGGGTTGGCCGTGGCGCCTGCCGCCAATGGAGTAGCCGTTGAGGGAAACGGATCGGAGGCGCGCGCCAGCGGCACGCCGTTGAGCGGCGCGAGCACGCTCGAAATCGTCGAATAGCCGGTGTACTGATTGACGAAATCGCCCAGCGGGTCGCGGACGCTCGACGAAGGGGTCATGTAGCGTGCATAACCAAAGCGGACTACCGATTTGCTATCGAGCTTGAAAGCGGCGCCGAGGCGCGGCAGGAAGTTGGCCGCCTGGCGCGACCACGCGTTGCGATGGTGCTCGTCGGCGAAAACCCACGCGCCATTGTAGATGGGTGCGTATCCCCTGGTCGCCAGCAGCGATAAAACCTGCGCGGGCATCGACGGCGGCGTGGACTGAAATTCGGGAATCGGATTGGTCAAATCCAGCTTCCGCGACAGGCGGTTCTGTCGATCCACGGGCCCGGGCTCATACTCCCAACGCAGACCCATGTTGAGCGTCAGCCGCTTGTTCACTTTGAAATCGTCCTGGACGTAAGACGAATAACCGAGCGTGACGACCTCTTGCACTGGCACGCGGCGCCCGCTGGAATTGTTGTCCAGATAGCCGAGCAGAAAGGTCGCCCACTCGTTGCCCCCGGTGTTGATATTGACGTTTGTATTCTGGGCGGCGGTGAGTTGCGCGCGGAAATTCAGGTTGATGGGCTCGAAGCGCGCGCCTTTACCGTGATCCACGCGCAGTTCGCCGCCGAATTTGATTTGATGACTGCCCGTGTACCAATCCATGCGCGCCGAACCTCCCCAGCCCTGAGGATGCTGCCAGAACTCACGTCCGGTGCGCCCCAAACGGTTGGTGACGGCGCCCGTAGGCACGTCCACCGCTGGGTAATAAACTGTGTCATTAGTGTAGAGCGAGCTGTACCACGGATTGTTCGGCCACAAATTCTGCAGCCCCTCTTTGCCCAGCAAGGCAGTCGGCACTGCGGCCTCATCAGTGATCCGATGGTAATTGGCCCGCAGGTTCAAGACCATGGTTGTGCTGATTGTGTAAACCGTATCCGCAGCGATACTCAAACCGTAGCGGTTGCTGCCGGTGAAGGGGAATAGTTTGCCTTGCGCATCCGCAGTCGGCTGTTCCAACAGATGAGTGCGGAATTGGCCGTAGCGCAAAAACGACTTCCATTTGTCGCTGATGTTCCAGTCCACGCGACTCGACCCATTCCAGTAATTGACGTTCTCGGTTTTCGTGCCCTGGTAGTTCAGATCATTGCCCGGCAGATTGGGCAGCGGCAATTCGGCCATTAGCTTGACTGCAGTGGAATCGAAGCGGTTCTGCGGCACGATATTTCCACTGAAGAGGGTGCGCACACCACTCGCGCCGCTGGCAGAGATCGGATCATAGATCGGGCGCGCGCAGGCCGTCCCGGCCGGGCAGACCGCGTAATTTCCGATTCTGGATTGGCTGAAATCGCCCGTTCTTTCCAGCGCCGTCGGCAAGGTGATCTTGACCGTAATGGGACGGTGGTCGTCCCAGTGCTCAAGTGAACTGAAGAAGAAGAGTTTGTTCGTGAGAATGGGGCCGCCGATCGTGCCGCCATACATCTTCAAGTCCGTGCCGCGGAAAATCGTCTCGTCCGCGCCGGTCGTGCGCGCGATGGTCGGATCGCCAAAGGCGTTAAAGCGTGGATTGCGGTTATGGTAGTACGCCGAACCATGAAACGCATTCGTACCCGACTTCATGTTCAACGTGACGATGCCGCCCCCGCTGTAGCCATACTCGGAGTCCACCGCGTTCTTTTGAAACGAGACTTCCTGTACAGCCTCCATTGACGGCGTGTACGCACTCTTATAGCTGCTGGTCAACGGCACGCCGTCGAGTTGAATATCGTTGGCGCGGAACGTGCCTCCGCCCGCGTCGAATTCGTCGGCGAAGGCGTGATGATAGGGGCGATTCTCACCGGCCGCATTCTCGGCGCCGTTGATGGTCGGGTCGAGCGTGACGATGTTGTAGGGATTGCGTCCGCGAATCGGCAACTGCTCGACCAATTCGCGCCCAATAGTCATGACATCGCTGGTGGAATTGAACTGCACTGCAACGGGCGAGTCGGTAACAGTGACCGACTCGGTGACGATACCGATTTCCAGTTGCGCGTTAACGGTCACGTCGCCGCGGTTCTGCACCGTGATGTTGCGCTGTTCGAACTTCTTGAAGCGCTCCGCCTCGACGATCAGCGTGTAAACACCCGATTCGACAAAGTCGAAGATGTAGCGTCCTTCGGAGTTGGTCAGGCGTGTTACTTCCACGCCAGTGCCGACATTCTTGAGCGCCACTTTGGCGTTCGGGAAAGCGGCCTGGCTCGCATCGGTAACAACGCCCTGTACTTTGGCGCGATAGTCCTGTGCCGGTGCGAGCTGCGACATTACGAGAAGGATGGCCAACGCGCTCCATACGCTGCGCCCCATATGCGATCGCAAGACAGTCATAGCACTACCCCCGATGACCTGGTTATTTGGGCTGGAAATGCGCAGACTATACCGCCGGGTGGAGGATGAGTAAAATTCATTGTCCCGAACGTTTCAATCGGTTTTTCCGATGGATGGGAGGCCGCGTGGATCTGCATCAACTCAGAGTCTTTCATTCGGCGGTGAGCACGGGCAGCTTCACTCACGCCAGCCGCGAACTCCGGCTTTCGCAGTCCACTGTCAGCCAGCACATCAAGCGGCTTGAAGAGGAATTGGGTTGTCCCCTTTTCATCCGCGTCGGCAAGCGTGTGCTGCTGACCGAGGCTGGAAAACTGCTGCGCCAACATTGCGAAAGGATTTTCCAGGATGTCCGGAATGCCGAAATGTCCATTAGCGAACTGACCGGGATGCGGCGCGGAAAAGTGCGGTTGGGAACGGGCGCAACAACCTTGATTTACCAATTGCCGCCGGTGTTGGAAACCTATCAGGCGCGCTTTCCAAACATCGAACTGATTGTCGTTTCAGACATCACCGACAATATCCTGCGCTCGGTGCAGACCCACCGGCTGGACCTGGGGCTGGTGATGCTGCCCGTAGAAGAACGCGATCTGCAAGTCGAGCCGCTGTGCGTTGAAGAGTTGAGAATCGCCGTCCCCAGCCGCCATCCGTTCGCACGCAAGCGCACGTTGAGCCATGCCGACCTCGGTCAGTTACGCTTCATCCTGTATGAGCAGAAGACCGTGATGCGCCGCTTGATCGACAAGTTCTTCGCGGATCTGGGCGTGACACCGCACATCACGATGGTGATGGAAAACATCGAGGCAATCAAAAGCCTGGTGGGTGCGGGCCTTGGCGCTTCCGTGTTGCCGGTGCACGCTGTGGGAGAGGAGACGGTAGACAGAAAAGTCCGCTTGATGCGCGTGAGCAAACACCCCTTTCAACGCCAACTCGGACTCGTCACGCTCAAGTCCAGTTACATTCCCAACGCGGTGCGCAAGATGGCGCAAATGATTCGTGAAGAGTTGCAGTCGCCTGCCCCGCGCAATTAACGGCTGCGCCGTTCAGGATCTGGCCAGTCCCACGATTTCGAGGCGGTCCGCGCAATCCCGCAGGAGGTCCGCTTCCCCAACCGGTCGTTGAGGGCTGTCTGGATGCGTCCTCGGCGAAGGAATCCTGCCGCACAGATGCAGAAAAACTGCGGCGGAATGTTTGTATGCGGGAACAGGCGGGCGGAATGCGAGGTTGCCAAGGTGCTGAAGCGCGTCGGCCAGCGCGTAGTAGCGCGCGTCCCCATCCCGCCACAAGCGGTCGCGCTCGGCAAACTTTTCGGGGGCGAAGGCCGCAAGACCCAGCAGGTAATCCGAACCATATTCAATCATGTCGATCCCCAGGTCGTTGCCCGTGTAGATGCGGAATTCCGGTCGATGCGTGTTTCTTAGCTCAAGCCGTTCGAGTTCCAGCAGGCGATCGAGCGAGGAGTGTTTCATACCTTTCAGTTCAGGGATATCCATCAGCCTGAGGACCAGCTCCTCGTCGAAGAGTTCTCCGTTAGGCGCAAAGACCGGACTAAGCTCGAAGGCCAGGGCCGCGGGAAACCCGCGGCACGCGTCGCGATAAGCGGAGGCTTTGTCGCGCGCCGGTCGTGCGCGAAGACGGGATGTCGGGAAAAGAATGGGCGTTGCATCATGGACCGCGATCCGATCCATCTCGCGTCGATACGATCCGGCAACGCTGTCTTCGGAACCTTCCGTGCTTTCGATATAGGCGCCCGCCACGAACGGCGTCGAAGGGCCAAGTGCTTCCCGCGTCCAGGACAGCACCCGCTGTCTTTCGTCTGCGTTCAGGTAATTCACATACCCTGTGTCCATGTTCACAGCGTTCGTTAAACCCGCATGGTGCGTCGCCCGGAGGCGCTGCTGGAAAGCGTCCACCGCGATTCGGCCATCGGGTTGAACGGAAGAAGCGCTGCCGCAATACCGGTCACGGCTCGCCGGGGCTGGATGCGCTGGAGTATGCGATCGATGTTCATGGCTTCCGTCTGGCGGCCTTTGCTGCGCGGAGTTGCGCGCCCGCCTGCGAGTTCTTGTAATGTTCGTCGAGGGGATAGCATCCCGATGGCAATGCGTTGCGCGGCCCCGTCGTGCAGTCGCTGAAGGTGCGGCAGAAGCGCTTGCGATCCAAAGGCATTCCCGCCAGAACATCCCGGGCGAGCTCCGGATAAGAAAGTATGATCCGCCCCAAACCCACCGAATCCACCCAGCCTTCGCGAACTGCGGCCTGAGCGACGTAAGGCAGGAAATCCTGCAGATAGGTGTACCCGGTGCCGACGAACAACATCTCGGGAAAGCGCTCTTTGAGTGCGCGTGTCACCGCCATTTGCCGTGCCACTCCGACCAGCGGATCTTCCGGCGGCTGGTAACCGTCGGAAGGTGGAAACAGCGCGGGACGCTGGATGTGCGGATTCGTGTACGGTGAGCCTGCTGTGATGTTCACTAAACGGATGCCCAGTTCTCGAAGCAGCGAAAGAAACTGGAGAGGTTCGGTTAAGTCCGGCTCGACGGGATTCTCCGGATTCACGCCGAAACCGAACCGATATGGAATCAGCCCCTCGAAGGGTTCCGGCGCTCCGGACTTGCCGAATGGAATTGTATCGAAGGCGGATAGACGCACTCCCAGTTCGAGTTGAGGCGCAACGGCGCGAATGCCTTCGACCACTTCGCGCAGAAACCGCGTCCGGTTTTCGAAGCTGCCTCCATAGGCGCCTTCCCGCGTGTGAGCGCTGAGGAACTCGTGGCCCAGATAGCCGTGGCAGTGTTTGATGTCGAGGAAGTCGAATCCGAGATCGCGGGCCATGCTCGCGGCGCGGTGGAAGTCGTCGATGATCTCGCGCACGTCGCCATCCGTGAGCAGGGGATAGTCCTCGGGCAAGCCCAGCCGGGAATCCAATATGGGATGCCGGTAGAGAATGCGCGGCTCGGGGCGGCTCGAGTTGGGACGGCTGAATCTTCCGGAATGGGTCAGCTGCAGTCCTACGACCACGCCGGGCGCGGCCACACCGATCAGCGTTTCGCGCAGCCGCGCCAGATCGGAGCGCGTGTGTTCGGCAAGGAGCAGTTGATTTGGATTCGCGCGTCCGTCATGGCGGACAGCGACTGCTTCTCCGCCCCAGATCAATGCCGCTCCGCTACGGCCGAAGTGTTCCCACCTTCGGATTGTCAGCGCGCTCGGACGCCCGTCGGGCGTCCCGTCCCAGCCTTCCATCGGCTGGATTGCAAAGCGGTTCGCCATCGTGAAGCGCGGCGATCGGATCGGATGGCTTAACGGCGACGCGTCGCCGTTAAGCAGCTCGCGGTCCACCGGAATCGTGACGTCCAGTTTCCGCAAGCGGGTCTGGAACGCCTCAACGGAGTGCAACGCGCCGACCGGCGCAAAGCCGCTGCTCATTTCCGCCGCGGTTCGTCAGCTCCGCGCATAGCTGTCCTAGAGCTTGTTCGCGATTTCGGGTCGGTGGCCTGATCGTTCGAGTTCAATTCGAAGCAATTCAAGGATCGCCTATTTCTTGCTGGGATCGTCAGCGGGGTTCACGTAATTGACCACAAAGGGCCCCATGCCGTGAACCTGGAAGGTGGCGGCTGTTTTTGCGAGGAAAAAATGCCGCATTTGCGCGGGAAGCGCCGCATAGCCACCACTGCTGACGGACTGCATTTTGGATTCGTCCCAGGTCTCACCCATTCCCAGGGCGACTGTGCCCGAGAGAATCGTGAGGTTTTCGTCACCGGGGTGCCAATGAGGCGCAACCTTGTAGCCGGCTGGAACCTGCGCACGAATAACGAACGGTCCCGCCTTTGAGGGATCACCTGCGATCACAGCAATTTTGGATCCGGGAGGCAAGCTCGGTGGCGGATCGCCCCAGGTTATCGCGGCGGCCTCGACCATCACGTGTGAACCGGCGGGCGCGCTGCTATCATCCGCGTTGAAGATGTCTTCCTTGACTTTCCAATCCCCGGACTGCTTCGACCAAACGGTGATGTACTTTCCTTTTTCCGTCCCACCATCCATCGACGCCTCATAGGTTCCGGTCGTGTAGCCGATGTCGCCTGAAGCACCCGCATCGGCCTTCGTCGGTCCAAATTTCAGGGAGAACCCTGGCGCCGACGCCATTTTCGTGAGAACGTCGCGGATCGGTCCCGCGCCTGCAGCCATGGGCATGCCCGGCGGATAGATTGACGCGTCAGGCGCGTAGTAGGACATGAACTTGTCCATGTCCTTGATCGAGGCCGCCCACTCCCGATCGCGGCTCATCAAAGTTTCGCGAGTTTGTTCCACGTTTACCGACGAAGTACATCCCGCGCAGAATCCAGCGATAAGCAGCAATCCGATACAACCGCGCATATTTGCCTCCTTCGAGTTGTGTGGAAGAACGCCATGATCTCCTTCTAAGTATGAGCGAAAGCACCGCCTTATTTCGACGATAAGCGAAGAGTCGTTTTGGCGGATTTTTGAACCTCGGTTTCGCCCATTAATTCGAATCGGTACTGTCCGCTTAAGAACAGCTGCACCTGATCGCGCTCGTGTGGACTCCACAGATTCCCGGAATTCCCAAGAGGATTGATGCCCCAACTTTTCTCAATATTTCCGAAATCGATGATCCGCCGCGTGGAGGGCCCGTAGACCACAGCAAAAGTTTCTTCGCCGCGGGCGGGTGCCATGGCATCCACCTGACTGTAATTGCCCCCAGCGGGATATGGTCCAGCATTGAAAATCAGATTGAGCGGCTTCACCCGTCCCAGGGGGTGCGAGTATTCGACGGTGTGCAATTTGCCCCAGGTCCATTCATGAATGTCTCCGCCGAAGCGCGCTCTCAGAATCGCGACTGCCTGGCGAAAAGCCCGCGTCACAATTTCGTTTTCCGACTCCACGTGCTCGGCGGATTTGACGTCATCCCACCAGTCCGACTTGGGATTCGCGATCAGACGCTTGTAGAAGTGCCATGTGTTCGCAGTCTCACAAAAGAGTTTGAAACGTTCTTCTCCCATTTCATCGAGCAGAGCGCCGCGCAGGATCTGCGATCGCCACTCGTTATAAATAGCTGCCCCGACGCTGGAAACATCGGATTGGCCACGCCAGTTTTTCACGGCGTCGTATGCCTGTTTCTCGATGCCAGTTAGCGCAGCGTCATTGTGGGCAATTAAGGTAGAGACCTGTTCCAATCCGAAAACCTCGTCCTGGTTCGTCTGCACCCTCATGAGTTCGTCCGCGCTCCATTGTTCCTGAGCGCCTAACAATCGCTGAAGTTGTACGGCGCGCTCGGATGGCTGGAAGTACCCGTGCAAGGGATAGGCTGTATCCACGGCGGATTTGTTATTTGCCGTGATGATCAGGCCACCGGGGGGATTTACCAGGTGCGGATTCTTCTCGAAAGGAACGTAGCCGAGATACTCGTCAGCTCCAGAGGCGCCGTCCAAAACCATATCCGGCTGCGATCCGCCCGGACGATTTGGGATCTGGCCCATGACCCACCAGGCAATGTTTCCGCTTCTATCGACGTAGCTGATGTTCAAACCCGGTGTTTTCGCGATGCGTAACGCGTCTTTGAAGTTTTCAATTGTCTTCGCGTGGGCGAGGAGAAAAAACGACTCGAGAGCGCGGTTCTGAGGTTCGTGGTATTGCCATTTAACAGAAATGAGATCGGCTTTGCCGCTCCCGATCAGATTCTGTACGAGCGGCCCATGGGGTCCCGTCTCAACCGTCAGCCGGACGTCCGGCCGGCCTTTGACAAGGATTGTTTCTGCGCGCTCGGCCAGATTCACCCAGTGGCCTTTGAACCAGACCTGCTTCGAGTCCACATCACTTTGCTTTTCGCGGTAAAAATCCATGTCGTCAATTTCGGACATGGTGATTGCCCAGGCCATGTCGCGCGTGCGTCCGAGAATAGGGAAGGGAATGAACGACATGAAGTGCCCATAGACCTCGAGCGTGGGCGATACGAGGTGAGCTTCATACCACACGCTCGGTTTGGAAAAACCGATGTGAGGGTCGTTGGCAAGAATGGCATGGCCAGACTTGCTACGGCTTGGGGCGAGAACCCAGGAGTTGCTGCCGTCGAACGAGCCAAAGGTCTGCCAGAGAGAGGCGTCATGCAATCGAGCAAAAAGCTGCCGGTCGATATCCACAGGAACGGCCTTCGCGATCGTCGGGGCCGATTCGTCGACTCCGGTTCTCAGTTCATTGATTTTTTCGGCCGGAATATCCCGCAGCAGGTCGCTGAATAGAATGTCTCCGCGAAACGCTTCTGAGAAGCCATACGACATGTAACCCGCAAACGCGAGCATCTCCGCGATCTCGAATTTTCGCGGTTGATAATTGAGGAGCGCGAATTCCACCGGCAGCTTCTGCGTTGCAACGTAGGCATTCAAGCCGTCGCGATACGCCTCGGCCGCGCGTAGCGCTTCCGGACCTAACGAGCCGGAGGCCAGCAACTCGTCGGCATAGTGACGAAACCCGAGAGTGCGCGCGATTTCATCAACCGGAAGGGCCGCTTCGCCAACAATCTCGCTCAACTGGCCATTGGCAAGCCTTCGATGAATATCCATCTGGAACAGCCGGTCCTGCGCAGCCACGAAGCCCAATGCACGAAAGGCGTCTAACTCGTCCTGCGCATAGATGTGCGGAATGCCCCATTCGTCGCGCACGACGCGCACCTCGTGTTTGAGGCCCGCGAGGTTGAGTTTTCCCGATACGGTCGGCAAACTCCACCAGACGAAAAACAATCCCGCGAGAACCGCCAATCCCGCCACACCAGCGAATGTGAGGATCGCCGTTAGCGTTCTCTTCTTCCACCGCGCACTGACCCTCTGCATAGCTTCTGTCCTCTCTGTTGTTCCTGTGTCGCAGTCGCCACCGCCACTCCGGGTACTGTAGCAGCCGCGAAAGACCTGATTTGAACTACCTGGGACAGTTTCTCGAGTGTCACACGAGGATGTGTCGTGGTAAACAGTGAACATCGCATGCCGCAAGCACATCGACTGGCCCACAATTCCAACTGTGGGGCATTACAAACTCACTTTGTCGTGCAGGGGCCGCGCGGTTTGCCGGTCGGTCTGGGGCGCGAATAGCGGTAGGGCAGAATCAGCCGGCGGGTCATCCGGAGATGACCCGCCATCCCTGTCTTTGTCTGGGCTTGAAGCCCTTTGCAGCGCGGTTACGTGGCTGATCAGTCGATGATCATGCTCGGATTATCGGCTGGTTTGGCGCAAGAGTCGCAATCAAGAGTATAAACATACTCGTCCGACTTGTTTTTCGCAGTTTCGAACACCTTGGTATTGTTCGGAATCGTGAAAGGATGTCCCGGCGCGCCATGCCCGGAAACAAAAGGCGACTCGTCCTGGAACTCAATAGTCACGCCGGTGTTGGTCGCATGCAACGTCACCGATGCGCCCTGGTCCATGTGCTTATGTTTCACATCCGCCTTGCACAGGGGCCCGCAGGAATACTTAATGGTGACTGGTGACGGGGGCTTGGCCTTGGGCTTGGGCTTCGGCTTGACCGGCTTGGAGACTTTCTTCTTGGCGGGTTTCTTTGTGGCGCTTTTCGACGTGGACGCAGCCGAAGTTTTGGTGACTTTCTTCGCGACCTTCTTCTTCGCAATCTTCTTTTTCGGGGCTTTCTTTTTCGCAGCCATAGTCAGTTCCTCCAGATCTACATGAGCTTCAGTTGAGGTTCAGTCATCGTCGTCGCAGCTCTTGAAACGCCGCATCCTTCCGCAGTTCCGCCAGTTCCGGGGATCTGTCGATTTCCCGCCAGGTTTGGCCGTGATCGATGGCCTTGGCGAGCCAAAAGTGCGCTTCACTCCGATCGTTTCGTTTGGCCTCGAAGAACACCGCGAGGTTCAACAGGGTGGTGGGCTCGGTGGGGCTGGACTCTATAACCTTGCGCACCATTGTCATCGCCTTCTCCGGATCTCCGAGCGCAGCAGTGTACTCCGCAAGTCTCATTTGAGCGAAGGAATCGCGCGGGTTGACACGCAGCCATTGTTCGGCAAGCTCGGCGGCGCGCCTGAAGGCTTTCGCCGATTCCTCAGGTGCCTTCGCTTCACGCAGGACACTGCCAAGGTGTCCCCACACTTTGTAGTCGCTTTGATTCAAGGAGAGCGCCTGCCGCACCGCATCGGCAGCAAGAGAGTACTCGCCTTCGAAATAATAGAGGGTGCCGAGATTGGAAGCCGCTTCATAGTTGGGCCTGATCGCGAGCGACTTTTCAAAGGACGCTATGGCTTCCGGGATACAGTCTTTCAGGAATTGCACAGCGCCGAGGTTTCGATAGCCACGAAAGTTGTCGGGCGCCAAAGCGACGACTCGTTCGAAGGATTGAAGCGCTTCCGCGTATCGGCCGGCGTTGCACAAGTAGACGCCGAGGGCGCTGTGGGCCGCCCAGTATTGTGGCCGTGCGTCGATGGCGCGGCGGTAGGTCCGTTCGGCATCTTCGGGGCGTTTGAGTTTTTCGTAGGCGGCCGCGAGGCCGACGTAAAACACATCATTGGTTGGGTCGCATTCCAGCGCCAGGAGGAATTCGCTGGCGGCTTTCTCGTGCTCGCCCTGGCCATTCAGCACCATACCCAGGCAGCCGTGGGGCTCGGCCAGCGAAGAGTCGATCGCCACGGCGCCCTCACAGGCGCCTCGCGCCAGTTCAACCCAATGGACAGCTTTCGTGATTTCGAACTTCCGCCAGTACGCTTCGCCCAACCCGGCGTATGCGAGGGCGTAGCGGTGATCAATGTCCAGGGCCCGACGGAAGACGATAACGGCGCTGTCCAGATTCTCCACGCGATCAAAGTTCTGCAGGTACCCTCGGCCCTGGAGGTAAAACTCGTACGCACCGGGCTCCTGCGTGCCGTGACCGCCAATCAGTTCGCGTTCACTGGGCCGGAGGTGAATGCCGATCATTCGGACGACGGCATCCACAACACGGTCTTGTACTGCGAAGGAGTCCGTAATCGCAGTGGTAACGGTCTCGCTTCGAAGCACCTTGTCCGTTTTCGTATCGATGAGGGTGCAGTTGACGCGCAAAGCGTCTGCTGAGAATTGAATCGAACTGCTCAGCGCGACATTGGCGCCGAACTGTTGCCGCGCTTCGGTGGCGTTGGTTACGCCAAGCCTGTGTGTTTCCCTTGAGGTCGCAACTTGCAGCCTCCTTGCCACCGTCAGCTTGGAAAGCTGGGCGTTAAGCGTTTCCGTAAGGCCCTCGGTGAAGACCTGCCGATCTCGATCGGCCCCGATTACGGTGAAGGGGAGCACGGCGAGGTGGAGGCCCTGCCCAGTTCGCTTCGATTCCTCCTGGGCCCGCGTCTGCTTTTGCTGTGTCTTACCGGCGGTGCGATTGCGTGCACCAGCGCCAGCCGCCATCGCGGCGGCTTTCCCTCGCAGTGGCAGGTCACGAGAAATCTCCAGGGATTTCTGGATTTGCCGCAGGGAGCCAAGTACGTCGGCGGCGCGGCTACTGCGTCGGGACGGATCTTTCTCGATCATCGCATGCACGAGCCGCGAGAGGGGCCTCGGAACTTGTGGATCGGCTTCTGCAAGAGGAACGGGCTTCAGGTTGCGGATGCGATCCAGCGTGTCGCCCACATTATCGGCAGCGAAGGGGTTTGTCCCGGCGAGCGCCTCATAGAACACGACGCCCATGGAAAAGATATCTGCCTGGAAGCCGGCAGGTTGCTGCCGGGCTACTTCCGGAGCCATGTATGCAGGTGTGCCGGCAAGGCCCGCGGGAATCGTGGCGCCGCGATCCCCGGGGGTCGCGGCCACAAGCCTGGCCAGGCCGAAGTCGCAGACTTTTACCTCGTTGGCGCGAGTCAGCATGATGTTCGCTGGTTTAAGGTCGCCATGAAGAATTCCTTTTTCGTGCGCCGCCGCAACCGCTTCCAGGCATTGCGTGGCGATGGCGCAGAATTCAACCAGACCCTAACGCGATTTCAGGCGGTCCACCAGCGTTTCGCCTTCCACGTATTCCATCACCAGGAAAAGTTCATCTGCGTCGGGAAAAACGTCGTGAACAGTGGCGATGCGTGAGTGGTTGAGGGCGGACGCGCGTTGCGCTTCTCTGAGGAGCTCGTTCCTCGACATTCCGGGCCGGGCCGCGTCCGGGTTGACTCTTTTGATAGCGACCGTGCGCTGGAGTTGAGTGTCCCATGCCCGATAGACTTCGCCCATGCCTCCCCTGCCAATGCGGGCGCCCATGGTGAATCGACCAATCGTGGATCCCTCGAGCCCTTTTCCGGCAACTCCTACGCCAGCTTTATCATTCATTGGAATTCAATCGCTATGATAGGTCGAACCGTGAGTGCCGACAAACGATTAGTGGGTCAGTCCGGACTCCGGACGTACGAAGGGGTAGGTGCGTTTGGACGCATCCTGCAGAAATGTTCGAAGGCTTTCGACAGGACTCAGCGCCGGTGCGTGTCGTCGGCCGGTTTCGAGGGTGTAATCAGGGAGATGGACTGAATCAGAGCCTTCAGCCGGGCAGGCGGCCTCAGATGGACTTCGGGCGACTCGCCGGAACCATCGAAATCCGTTTCGGGAATATTGAATGCGCTGGCAAAGAGTGCGCGGGAACCCTCAATCGTGAGCGTCATACCGAGAGGCTCATCGAAAACCTGGAATCCCATGCTTTCGAAGGCCTGCCGCACTTCGCGCATGGTTTCGGGTGTCGGTTGATACGGTGTGAGGTCGGGAGGCAGGGGCCCGCTCTGCAGTTCGCGAAAGAGCTTGCCGGATCTTGAGCGCGGCACCACCATTACGGCCACAATATCCGGGAATTGCTTGTCTTTACCCATCGGACTCATGCCTCAACTTTCGACCAGGCTTCCATCGCGTCTACAAAGCCGGTGCCCGTCGCTTTGTCTTTGCCGATCCCGGCTGGTTGTCCGCTAATGCTCCGTCCGGATTGGACGTCCGCAGCAGACTCTCGCAGAATCTGGCGGATCTCCTCCGGTGCGAGATGCGGGTTTTTCTGAAGCAGTAGCGCCACAACTCCAGCTATTTGTGGCGCCGCATAGGATGTTCCCTCACTGGGCTCCCAATCCGGCAAGCGGCCCGGGCTGACGGGCGGAATCGGAAGCAGCATTCCGGCCGCGATGCCACAAAGGTCCGGCACCAGGCGGGGGTTTGCGCGGCTTGTGAAGCGAGTGCTGAGAAAGCTCGACCCACCCTCAAAGGCGATCGGTTTGTCCGCTTCGTTCACGGCCACCCCGCCAACAGCAATGACCTCGGGCATCACGGCCGGGAAAGTGGCATGCCTTTCATTTCCCGCCGCAGCCACGACAGTAATACCTGCGGCAACGCATTGCAACAGCAGGAGCCGGAGGTTGATGAGATATTCCTTCATATCCTGTCCGTCATCCAGCGTGTCGATCAAACTTAACGAAATGACCTTCACTTCGGGAATCTGCATCGCGCGGACCACGCCAAGGACAGCATTTCTTCCAGCCTTGATGGCGTATACCTGAACATCCGGGGCGCAAGCCAGGAGGGGGGCGAGCGTGGAGGTTCCGTGCGGAACCACATCCGACATGGGCACTGTTGCGTCAGCGGCGGCTATCGGCCGGATGTCGTAGCCGTGATCAAGAAAGAACGGATGGGGAAAGAATCCGGTGTCGATTATAGCGACACCTATTCCAGCTCCCGTGGCCTTGCGGCCGCGCACTTCCTGACGGTGCACCAGCGCTGCCCGTGTCAACTGTGCGATATCGCCCGGCACCCGCAGGTTGGCGCCGGGTGTGTCCGGCGGGGTCCGCGGCGCCGCCAGAATCGGGAGGTCCACCGACGAGATCGACTCCGCCTTCGGGCTGATTCTCTTGAAGGAGTCCGGCTTTGGTTGTGCAACCACGCAACTGAATTTGAACGGGCGGTGATCTCTCCGGAACTCGCGGACTCGTTTCACTGCGGGCTCGGCGAGTTCTCCGAAAACTTTCTGGAAAAGGTGGACCGGGCCACGTGCGGAAACGACCGGACTGGCGCCGGGAAACACTTCGAACCGGTCAAGCCGGAGCTTTTCCCTGACTGCGTCAAGTGTCGCAGGGTCAGCAAGGAACTCTCCTACCTCCTGCACGTCTTTCAATGGGCGCTTCAGATCCTCTGTGTTCCGCCCCGATTCGGGGCGGCAACGCACTACGAAGGAAATCAGATCGTCGGGTTTCGCGTCCACGGTGCTGTCGCTGTAATCGAATTCGTGTTCGTCGCTCATCGGTGTCTCCCGCAGCTCGAAGTTTGGCGGCAGCCTATTACGATCCATGACCTGCAGTCATCTGGATTATCGCGTCCCATTAATGCCGTGTTACTCTGCCGCACTTAATCCGGGAAGAACAATGACACGGCGGCACCGAAGCGCCCGAAATGCGAGCGAGGCAACAATGTGGAAAAACGGAATGCTCCTCATCCTTACGAATATTCTGATTGTGATGCCGGCCAGGGCCAGTGAATCCATCAAGACAATCGTACTCAACAGCGACGGCGCTATCGTGGGCCAACCTCCGTCCATAGTAGAAGGCGACTGGATTGCGGTCCGGGTAAACGGCGCTGGCACAAAACCTCGGTGCATACGCGCCATCGCGGAGAGTGCGGTTACCACGCCACGGATGCTGGACCCACCGGCAACGCCCACTCCTGGGTGCTCAGGTCAGAAACCTGCGGTCTCACCGGCAGGGCAGGCGGCCCCAGCGGCGGTTTGTGTGCCCGCACCGGCGAAAGGATCCTCTTCCTCAGGAGGCGTCGAGCCTGTCGAATTCCTTTTAAGCAAGAATGACCCTTGCATGCTCTTTCGCGTGGGAAAGAGCGATCGCATGCTGATCTATAACCTCCTGGAGCCGATTCCGGCGGCGCCAAAACCGACCTATCAGGTCTATCGCATAGGGGGAATCGTACTGGGACAGCATCGTAAGATTGTCTACTATCAACTCCAGAGCGATGGAACCGAGAACCAACCGCTTCGGCTCGAGCGCGCCGGTGATTACCCGACATTGACCTCAGACGACGAAATCTTCGCCGCCATCATGAATATCCAAAGAGGAAGAAAACCAGAACAGTTTGTACTGACGTTTGATGTCGAGACTGGAGCAACACCGAATCCCACTCCGGTGAGGCCGACATTTGATCGGCCATCCGCAGCTAGCACAGAGTCGCCGCCTCCCACTGCAGTCGAGACCGGCGCCTACGAGGATGTGATTCTTCCGTTTGGGAAGCGGTTTGCGGGAAATGACATCGTGAAGGTTACGATCAGCACGTATTACCCCGCTGTCACGAGCAACACCAAGACCGTGACGACTGGCGGTGACGCTGGGACGAGCACCGAAATCAAAACAGAAACGGCCCCTCTGAAGCTGCTCGACAAGGTCGAATACCCGCAGATTCACGCACTCTATTCCTACAACATTGCAACCGGCGTAGTTGCCAGCAGGTTACGCAATCCCACGTTCACGAAGTACATCGCGAAATGTGAGAGCGATGACACGTGTGATAAGCCCGTGTACGACATCCAGGCTGAGCGAGGGGTGTTCGAGACCAAGGCCATCCTGGCTTTTTCGTTTTACTGGGGCAAAAAAGACATTCAGGAGAAGCTCTCGGGGAAGGATCTGGTGCCTGTACCTACCCTTGGTTTTGCGCTAACGAATCCCGCCGAGAATTTCTTTTTCGGATTTAGCAGCGAGTTTCCAAGGAATGTTCAATGGGTGTATGGCTATCACTACGGGAAAGTGAGGACCCGCGGTCTGATTCAGGCCAATGACAATCGATCGGGTGCCGATCCTTTGGTGGGCTCCCGATTTCGGGGGAATGTGTTCGTGGGCGTAACCTTCAATATCAACTTCATCAAGGAGCTTTTCGCCCCATAACTCCCCTAAGTCACGTTCGGGGCAATTCGCCCGCGGGCTCGGACTCCGGAGCGGTCGGGGCTCCGTCCGGACTGCCATTGTCGAGGACGGCCTTGATGCGCCTGACGCCGGCGGAGCTTGCTTCTTCTTTGAGGATCCGGAAACGGCCGATCTGGGCGGTGTGGCCGACGTGGGGACCGCCGCAGATTTCGGATGAAAAGTCGCCGACCACGTAGACCTTGATCCTGTCGCCGTAACGGTCCTCGAAAAGGCCGATCGCGCCGCGCGCTCTGGCCTCATCGACAGTCATCTCTTCGTAGTGAACCGGGAGGTCGCGGGCAATGGCGTCGTTTACAAGGCCTTCAACTTTTTTGATCTCTTCTGCAGTCATCTTCTGAGGATGCGAAAAGTCGAAACGCATGCGATCGGCGGTGATGTTCGAACCGCGCTGCTCGACCGAAGTTCCGAGAACCTTGCGCAGCGCCTGGTGCAACAGGTGCGTCGCCGTGTGATAGCGCGTCGACGTCCACGAGTGGTCGGCGAGGCCGCCTTTGAATTTCCTCTCCGCGCCCTGGCGCGAACGGTCCTGGTGCGCCTTCATTGCGGTGTTCCAGGAGTCGCTGTTCACTTTTCTGCCAAGGACTTCCTCTGTGAGTTCCCTCGGGAAGCCGAACGACTCGTAAAGATAGAAGGCGGTTTCGCCGGAAATTTCCGGGCTGCTGCCGATCTCCCGGCCGACGCGTTCCACCTCGCGCAAACCGTTCTGCAGCGTGCGCGAAAACTTGTCCTCCTCGGCGTTGAGTTCGGCTGTGATACGGCCGGCGTTCTTTTGAAGTTCCGGATAGGCCTTGCCGAACAACCGGACGGCTTCCTGCGCGATCTTTGCAGTGAAGGAACCGGCAATCCCCAACTGACGCCCATAGCGGACCGCGCGGCGGATCAGGCGGCGCAGGATGTATCCCTGATCGACGTTCGAGGGGCTTACTGCATGGGGATCGCCGAGAATGAACGCAGCCGTGCGGATATGGTCGGCAATCACGCGCATGGCCGTGTCGTCTTCGGGATGGTTGCCGTAGGTCTTGTTCGAGAGCGCGGCAATCGTGGACAGAAGAGACTGGAAGGTGTCGATCTGAAACACGCTTTGGAGGCCGCCGAGCGCCACCAGCGTGCGTTCGAGGCCCATCCCGGTGTCGACGTTGCGTTGCGCGAGCGGTTCGAACCGGCCCTCCGGCGTCTTGTTGAACTCCATGAAGACGTTGTTCCAGATCTCGACGAAACGCCCGCAATCGCAATTGGGATGGCAGGCGGGGCCGAAAGCCAGGTCGTGGGAGACGCCCGTGTCATAAAAGATTTCGGTGTCGGGACCGCACGGCCCGGTCGCCCCGGCCGGCCCCCACCAGTTCTTCCCTTTGGGATACGCGAAGATGCGCTCGTTGGGTTTCGCGTCGACGCCCCGCGTCTTGAAAGCGTCCTGCCAGAGTTGGATCGACTCCACGTCGAGCGGCGCGTCGATGTCGCCTTCGAAGACGGTGACGTAAATCCGGAACGGATCGATGTTCAGCCAGTCCGCGCTGGTCAGAAACTCGAAGGACCAGGGAATCGATTCCTTCTTGAAATAGTCGCCGAGCGACCAGTTGCCCAGCATTTCGAAGAACGTGAGATGCCGGTTGTCGCCCACCTCGTCGATGTCTCCCGTGCGGACGCACTTTTGGGCATTCGCCAGCCGCGTTCCGGCGGGGTGCTTTCCGCCGAGCAGATACGGCACGAGCGGATGCATACCCGCCGTCGTGAACAAGACCGTTGGGTCGTTCTCCGGGATCACCGACGCCGACGGGATCACGGCGTGTCCCTTCGCGCGGAAGAATTCGAGGAATCGGCTACGGAGTTCGTCGGTCGTCATAGTTCTTCAGATGAGCGCGCTGGAGCTCGCCCGGCGTTTTTCAAGTGCATGACGAAAACTGTACAGTCTATCGTCTGTGGAGACAACCCAGGGAGGCTTTGCACAGAAAGTCGAGGACTGTTTTCGAGCGGGCGCGCTCCCCCCGCGAGAGGGTGGCCGAAGGCCGGGTGATGGCGCGCGCATGGGCCCTCATCCGGCCTTCGGCCCACCTTCTCCCGGGGGAGAAGGCCGCGCGAACACCTGCCGGACTTTTGTGCAAAGTCGGCCAATTCAAAATGAGCGAAACGGAAGAGTTCCGGCGTTGTTCCTGGGAGCATAGAGAAACCGTTGTCCGTCTGGCGCAACATCGAAGCCCGTTCGCCCGAGAATTTGATAGAGTCCAGGCTGCTCGCAGGGAGATAGTGACATGTCGGGCGCGAGTTTAATGCGTTAACTCACGGATTCGCACTGACACCCGCTCGAAGAACGGCACTCCTGACTGCACTGTATCAATGATCGGAACGAAACTAGCTTTCAACAGCCAAAACACGGATATCCGCCGCATCGCCGAGGCCCTCGGCGTCACCGCCATTCTCGTAAGCAGCGCCACGTTCGCCATGCGTCGCGCAGGAGATTCAGAATGAAACTGTCAGTACGAGGCCTTGCTTCGATCCTTGCCATTGCGTGGGTGTTCAGTAGCGCAACTCCAATCCATGCTCAGGGTACCGCGTTCACTTATCAGGGCAGACTCAGCGACGGCGGCACTCCGGCAAACGGGAACTATGACTTTCAATTCAAATTGTTCGACACTGCGACTGTAGGCACAGGTGGGCAGCAAGGTTCCATCGTTGCCCTCCCCAACCAGACGGTGACCAGTGGCTTGTTCACCGTGACGCTCGATTTCGGCGCCGCGCCGTTTCCCGGCGCCGACCGTTTCCTGGAGATTGCCGTCAAACCGGTAGCGGCGGGAGCGTTTACGACGCTGGTTCCCAGACAGCCCATCCATTCCACGCCATACGCCCTTCGCAGTCTCGGAGCGCTTGCAGCCGACGGACTGTCGCTGGCATGCGTGAGCTGTGTGACAAGCGGCCAGATCGCCAGCGTCAACGCAAGCGCCATAGTGGGAGCGCTTCCTTCAGGGAGTGTTGGAGCTGCGCAACTCGCGGCTGGCGCGGCGGCGGCGAACCTCAATGTCGCCAATCAAAGCGGCGTGGCCAGCGGCGGGCTGGTGTTGTCCGACACTGAAAACACTGCCCTCCTCAATGCCGGCTATATCCGGATTGGCGTGACAGCGACCTCCGACGTATGGCTGATGCGCGCCAATGGGACCTCCCCGTCCGCGCGCGGCTACCAATCTGCGGTGTGGACGGGCAGCGAGATGATTGTCTGGGGCGGATACAGCGGCGTCTTTTCCAACGACGGCGGGCGCTACAATCCCGCCGGTAACAGTTGGACGGCAATCACCACCACGGACGCGCCATCCGCGCGCTACTATCACTCGGGCGTATGGACGGGCAGCGAAATGATCGTTTGGGGCGGATTCGGCAGTAGCGCATTCGTGAACGATGGCGGGCGCTACAATCCCGCGGCCAACAGTTGGACGGCCGTCACCACCACTGGCGCACCCGCCGCGAGGTACTACCACACGGCGGTATGGACGGGCACTGAGATGATCATCTGGGGCGGAAACAGCGGGAGCTCCCGGAACGACGGTGGGCGTTACAATCCCGCCAGCAACACTTGGACAGCCGTCACCGCCCTCGGAGCGCCCGCCGCGCGCTACTTGCATACGGCGGTATGGACGGGCGCTGAGATGATCATCTGGGGCGGATCCAACCCCAGCTATCTGAGCGATGGCGGCCGCTATAATCCCGCCGGCAACAGCTGGACTTCCGTTACGGCCACAGGCGCGCCCAGCGCGCGGTACTTGCACACGTCGGTTTGGACGGGCACCGAGATGATCGTCTGGGGTGGAGACTTTGGCGGCTCTTTGAACGATGGGGGGCGCTATAACCCGGCCAGTAACAGTTGGACGGCCGTCACCACCACAGGCGCGCCCACCGCGCGCACCTTGCACACAGCGGTATGGACCGGCAGCGAGATGATTGTCTGGGGCGGAGTCAACCCCGGCTATCTGAACACCGGCGGGCGCTACAATCCTGCCGGTAACAGTTGGACAGCCATGACCACTACCGGAGCGCCCGCCGCGCGCGACTATCACGCGGCGGTATGGACGGGCAGCGAAATGATTGTCTGGGGCGGATCCAACCCCGTTTTTCTGAGCGATGGCGGGCGCTACAATCCCGCCGGCAACAGTTGGACGGCTATCACCACCGCCGGCGTGCCCTCGGCGCGGTCCTTGCACACGGCGGTGTGGACGGGCAGCGAGATGATCGTCTGGGGCGGATCCAGTGCCAGCCAGTTGAACGACGGGGGGCGTTACAATCCGGCAGGGAATATTTGGACAGCGGTGAGCACCATGGGCGCGCCCTCGGGGCGCAGTTCGCACACGGCAGTGTGGACGGGCAGCGAGATGGTTATCTGGGGCGGATACAACGGCTCCCCTTTGAACGACGGAGCGCGGTACAGTCCGGCGGGGAACAGTTGGACGGCGGTGAGCGGCGTGGGGGCGCCCTCGGGGCGCAGTTCGCACACGGCAGTGTGGACGGGCACCGAGATGATCGTCTGGGGCGGATACGGCGGCGTCAGCCAGTTGAACGACGGGGGGCGGTACAATCCGGCAGGGAACATTTGGACAACGGTGAGCACCATTGGGGCGCCCTCGGCGCGCAGCTCGCACACGGCAGTGTGGACGGGCAGCGAGATGATCGTCTGGGGCGGAAACAACGCCAGCTATTTGAATGACGGGGGACGGTACAATCCGGCGGGGAACAGTTGGGTGGCGGTGAGCGGGACGGGGGCGCCCTCGATACGTTATGCGCACACGGCGGTGTGGACAGGCAGCGAGATGATCGTCTGGGGCGGATTCAATGGGAGCTATTTGAACAGCGGGGGGCGGTACAGTCCGGCGGGGAACAGTTGGACGGCGGTAAGCGGCACGGGGGCACCCTCGGTACGCTATGCGCACACGGCGGTGTGGACGGGCAGCGAGATGATTGTCTGGGGCGGATACAACGGCAACTACTTGAACGACGGGGGACGGTATAGTCCGGCGGGGAACAGTTGGGCGGCCGTAAGCGCCGCGGGGGCGCCCTCGGCACGTTATTCTCATACGTCAGCGTGGACAGGCAGCGAGATGATCGTCTGGGGTGGATTCGGCGGTAGCTTTTTGAACGACACGTTTAGCTACACACCCGGCCGCTTGATGTATCTCTATCGGCGGCCATGAATCGGGGCATCAAGAGAGTATGCGACCTGTCCGGCGGCCATCCCTCTCCATATCGCGGCTGCCACCCGCTAGACGAATCCCGAATTGAAGCGATTCATTAGAGCTGCGCCGGACTCCATCGCTGCGAATCCCGAATCTGGCGAACCGTAAACTTGCCAAAGCGTCGAGGTTGCCCCTACTCTTTCATTCTGGCGGCGTCTGGAAGAGCGGGGATAAGCCGTGGATATGACGCAATCACAATATGATCGCGGCCATTTTGTTGAGGTCCTGCGAGGCAGTTCCATTATCCGGAAACCGCAGGACCGTAGCCACGGGCGCACACTTTTCATCGTCGGTTATCTTTTATGGCTAAGTGGATTTCTCGCGCTCCTGGCCGTCATTTGGTTTGGCACACAGGACGATCCAGACGATTATTCAATCCCAGGTCTAATCGCACAGCGTGATCACGCCGCCGCAACGAGCATTTTGGGTGTCATCCCCATTCTATTGATAACAGCCGGGTGGGTCGCTGGCGTCTATTTGATGAACAAGGGGCAGCGCATGCAGACGCCGGATGTGTTTAGCGAACTTGATCGGTTGCCCGATCGGCGTCCGATCTTGTTCCTACGGCCGTTCTCGCGAGACAACACCGAGGGCTTTTTCAAATTCAGGACGTCTACAGGAGACGGATTTGAGATGACGGTCGCCAAAGAAATGCGCAAGGTTGGACCGGTGATTGCCGTAGGGAAACCCGGTGAAGCACTACCTCCGATTGGCGCAGCGCGATTCTACATTGGCGACGAGTACTGGAAGCCGACGATTATCGAAATCCTGGCAGCAAGCCAGTTCATTCTGCTGGTGTATGGTTCGACTGCCGGTTTGCTCTGGGAACTCCAGCAGATCGTTGAATCAATAGATCCCTCGAAACTGATTATTTGCATACCAAGGCAGCGCAATCTGGGGCGCGAGCATGCGGCGTGGCAGGAGTTCAGAGAAAAAACGCGCCACATATTCCCCCAACCGCTGCCTGAAAGCGTTGAGTCGGCAATCTTTTTGCGTTTCGAAGAGTCGTGGAAACCTGCTTTGGTCGGCGTTGGCGGGAGTCGCACAGGAAAACGGGCAATTCGTAAGGCGCTGCACGCTTGCATTGGGCCGCCATGATCTCGGCATCACCACCGAAGCAGTAAGAAGAAGGTGTCGAGGCCGAAGGGGAAAGAAAGAGCCGCTTGGCAGCGGCTCTTCTATGCGCCCGAGACGATTCGAACGTCCGACCTTTGGTTTCGGAGCACTGTTTTCGACAAGGCGTGAGCATACACCACGCGCGAAATCGTCCGCCGTTCAATGGCTTGCACGCTTCCACCACCCCGGCTTTATTTGGTTTTTGCTCGTTATGAGTGCGTTTCTGGTGGCAGGAATGGTGGCAGCTTTTAGGGGGTGAGTGTGGCGCTCAATGAACGCGTCGAGGTCGCGCTTTGAAAACTGCTGGCGGCGCCGCGGTTGGTCGGCCGGGCCGGATTTCGTTCGGTCCTTCGATCGCTTCGGCAGGTGGATGACTTCGATGAGGCCTTGCGCGACGTAATCGTAAAACGTCCACAAACCCACCCCCAGGTACTTCGCTGCTTGGGCCGAGGTTAAAACGGCCGGTACGATTTCGGATCCGCCACTCATGCCTCGCTGCTCACCCCTCCCGTTAAAGTGTTTTCGCTGTCCGCTACCGGCATCGCGACTTCGCAGTACCAGCTTTCACTCGGTGCCTCGCACTTCGGGCAGTACGGCAAAAGTTCTTTTGCTTCGAGCGATGCTCCGACAACGACACGCATGGTTTTCAGGGCGTGCTCGTGATCGACGCTCTCTGAGAACTGCAGTACGGCTTGACGGTGTTGGCAGGGACAGAGACAGAGGACGTGCGTCATACCGTTGCACCTCCGTCGATCTTGTCGGCCTTATCGAGCAGCAGCATGGCCAGATGCCGCGCCGTGTCCGGAGGCAGCGATACCCAAGTCACCGGCACGTTGCCGAAGTTCAAGCGGACCTGCTTTCCCTCGATCACGACGGAGCCAAGTAACTCACCTTTGTCGTGAGGGTTTAACTTCCCGTGTGGAAAGCGTCCGGTGGCTCCGAGTTTAGGCGGTGTAGGCATCTACCCTCACGCCCCCACAGGTTCTCTGCGCTTGCGCCCGTTGCCATTGCCGCCGCCATTCGAGTGTGGGGAGTCTGCGCGAGCATCTTTAACGCGAAGTCCCAGCGTCCGGATGATGGCCGCGGCCGTACTGTTCCGAACGGTTTCGCCGCGAAAGAATTTTGAAACGGCGGACTCACTCATCCCGGACCGCTCCGCCACGTCTTTTTGCTCCCATCCCTGATCGATAAGCGCGGATTTGCAAAGTGCAATGTCGTAGTGTGTGCTCACGTGCACCAAAGTACATGTGCATGCACTTAATGTCAATATGGATGCGACGACGCGATCCGTATGATTGGGTCCGTGTTGAGTGAATGGTCTCTTGTAATTGTTGCTGTCGCGATTCTCTTCGCGGCTTTTCGGATAAATGAAATCGCGCGGCATGTCAGCCAGATTCGTGAAGACGTCGGCGTGATTCGCGACATCGCCGCCGGCAAATCAAAAACGGGCTAAGATTCTGCCCCTAAACTTTCTTGCGCCGCGGACGATTCCAGTACGGCGACTTGCAGGTTTTGCTGGCGCACACTTTCGGCGGCTCCTGCTGGCGCGGGAACCAGGTATAGCCACAGCGCAGACACTTCAGCGTCGGTAGAGATATCGCTTTCATCAGGCGACCTCGACGGCGACCTCAACTTCCTTCATGATTGACGACGGCTCAGGAATCGTCTCGCCATCCTCCCGCATTCCCTTGATGTGAAACTCGATCGCTTCACGAATGGATTCTTGCGTCTCTTCGACGGTGTCCCCGACGGCGACGCAACCCGGAAGATCCGGAACATATGCGGAATAGTTCCCCTCCGCCTTTTCGATCACAACAAAATATTTCACTGATTTCACCGCGAACCTCCGTTTTCTATTTCAAGCCTGCTTGCTTCAAGATGCTGTTCAGCGTTCCAATCGCGAGATCCTTTCCGGGCTTACCCGGTATGGTCACGCGGCCTTTTTTGGTGGCATGTTTGAACTGGCGATGACTGCCTTCCTGTACGACGAAAAACCACCCGTCCGCCTCGACCATCTTGATTACGTCTCTAACCTTCATACTTACTAGTATATACCCATGGGTATATAGTGCAAGGTAAATCGATCGTGAAAAGGGAAAGTTTAGAGGTCTTGTTGACTTCTACCCTCCGCCCAACGGCCACTAACCTGCTACCGTTTCCGGCATGGATTCGGCAAATCGCTGCAGAATATCGCCCCGTCACGCAATGGGTGACAATTCGCGTCTAGAGTTATGACGTAATTTGTCATGCAGCCGAATAGTCAGAAGAAAACGGAGTGGGAAGCTCTGGTGCGGAAACTGCGGCGCGTGTTTGACCGTGGATCAGAACTACAACGGAAGGCCGTCAGCTTCTACATCAACCATCTTTACGAGCGCGTTTCGCGTGCCATTCGTTCAAAAACTCGGCCATCATGAGCCGCACGCCCGGAGCTTTTCTCGGCTGAGCCAGCGCCCAGTCGAGGCCGTCATGGGCCGCGCGGTCTTCCTTCACGACTTGTTTGTCCTGGCGGTCCATGAGGGGCGCAAAGAAACGGGCGAGGTTTGTATCGGATGCTCCGAGCCAGTTGTGCAGCATTTCAACAGTGGGGCTCGAATCGCCGTCTTCTAGTTTGTTGATGTGACGGGAACTAACCTTTGCCGCGGCCGCAAAGTTTTCCTTGGTCAAGCCTGTACCGCGCCGAAGCGCAGCGAGCCGCAGCCGTATCCAATCGCGCAATCCTTCGTCCGTCATACCAACCAGCTTCCCTGCCGGACGGCCATCATCGCACAGCGACGCCCGGCGTAGGTCCATCCGGTTTTCCTTCCCGAATAGCCGTCTGCATTTTCCTACATTGGGGTGCACTTTTAGTCTTGACACTTAGTGCACGCAGATGTACTTTAGTGCACATTGACAAGAGAAATTCCGATCAGGTCGCAGATCGAAATGGAGCACGCAAATGACAGACACACGACGGGCGCTAATGACGGAACTTCTCGAACTCCAAAACAGCATCGACTATCAGGACGTAGTGACCATCAGCGCGTTCATGCCGACAGACGCGGAACTTGCCAAGCACGTCGAAGCGGTACGCGGTCAGAACGCACGGCGCGATGCGCGAAAGGAAAGGTCGCTGGTGGAGAGCGCGAAATGCGTATGAGAACTTCCGGAAGCACTTCTCAAACGATTCTCGGACTGACGCTGGCCGAGATCCAGCAGCAATGGAGTTGCGGGCACCGCTTCGAGTGCGACCCATTAAACGAGGACGTGTGGCGTGTGAGCGTCGGCGTGCAGGCGTACTACTTCCCGAGCGCAGCGCGGGCGGCGGAATTCTACGCGGACACTCAGACCGAGGAGTTGGTCACGCTCACGATGCCACGCGGTCAGGTCTGGGGTACGCGGCAAGGGTCGGCGCCGCCGAACTCAGACCCAAAAAGTTTCTATCCCTAAAAACGAAAGCGGCGGAACGCTTACGACGTCCCGCCGCTGGCTCTTATCAACGGTCAATTAACTTTGGAGATTAGCACACCAACCATGCCAACCGGAGCCATGAACAATGCAAACCGCAAACGACCCTGGATCACACACCGGGACGTCAACCGTCAAAACTTTACCGACGCCGGAAAGTTGGCCCGCGAACAGGACAGGCCCATAGCGGACTGCCCGTCACTCTCGCGGTACTTTGACGAGCCACGTGCAACCTACTTAGCCAAGTGTTGGATCTCAGGATGGAACGCCAGGGACCGAGAATTGACCGAGCCACGGTATGCGATGAAAGGAGCCGATTAGATGGCAGTCCGAGAAGTTCCAGAAGCACTTCCGGAAGTGATCGCAGAACTGGGTAGACTCACCGCGATTTTCACCGAAGCCGACTACGACCGGCTCGAAAATGCCCTGGTGCTGCGCAGCTATGTTCTGGGCTGGACGGGCGACCCGTTGAAGCAGCCAGCCGAAACCGTGCTCGCGTGCGCCCGCCAGGTCCTCGCCGAAAAAACCGCTGCCGTGCAACAGGAGATCCCGAAATGACGGGCCAAGTTTTACCCTTTCCAAAACCCGTCCGCATGGAGGACGAGGACTACAAGCGTTTCATCCGCCGGCAACCTTGCGTGGTCTCAGGTGTGCAATCCGAAGCGCACCATGTAGTCCCCGAAGGCGGCGGCAAGGTCGGCTCAAAAGTGTCGGACTACCGGACAGTCCCTCTCGGATTCAGATTGCACAACGAGTATCACCGGATGGGACGGAAGGCGTTCGAACTGAAATACAACATCGACCTCGACCTGGTTCAGATTCAGTACCTGGAAACGTACCTGTCGGCACTTCGCGACGGAGAGAACTTAGGAGCACGATGAGCGCCGAGATGGTTTGCGATTTCTGCCACGCCGCAAACCCGCCGCATCAGATCCCCTGCTTGACGTTCGTCGTCGATCCCGTGGTGCCGATGCCTATCGGCTTGCGCTCACGTGACGACTGGTGGGCCTGCGATGCGTGCTTTGCGTTGATAGGCGCGGACGACCAAGCCGCGCTTGTGAAGCGGGCGCTCGACTGCTATTTCGGGCGCCATCCGGACGAAAGCAACCAGAGGGATATCGTCGAAGCGCAGGTGCGGCGGGCCTATGAACAGTTCTGGGAGCGGAGGATAAGGGTTCAGGAATGAGCGACGACTACATCGAGGGATTCGAGCGGCTCTTCGCAGAGTATCAGCCGAAGTACTACCGTCTCGACGGCTCACTGTACCCGCCCGGGCTGGAAGGTTTGCTCGCATGGGGGCGCGATCTTGAAGACACGCGCGGACGCATGATCGCGCAGGACTGCCTCTGGAACGGCTTATGGCTGTCGACCGTCTGGTTAGGTCTCGATCACCGCTATGGAAAAGGCCCGCCGCTGATCTTCGAGACGATGGCGTTCAACCGCATAACGGACGACCACGGCGATACCTGGTGTGAACGCTGGTCGACGCTCGACGACGCGCAAGTCGGCCACCTGTACCTGAAGCACTACCTGGGGAGCCTGCGGTTTACGTTGAAGCTTTGGTTGGAATTGATCTGGGCGGAGGTGCGAGGCGATGAAGAAGGAATTCAGTGAAGTAGCCGGCGAGGCACTCGAAGAGGCCCGCGAAAAGTTCAAATCGTACTTCCCCAACACATGGATAGAGCATTCGGACGCCGTCAACATGGCGCTGGGCCTGTTCTCTGGAATTGTGATGCGCCGGATGAACGACGAGCCGGATCCGGATCCTGTTCGCAAAGGAGAACACCAGGAATGAACAGAATGAGAGTGACAGATAACCCGCCAAGCTGGCGCAAACTCGCCGAAATCAATTTGAAGTGCGAGCGTGACATGCAGCGATACCACCACCCACCCTCAACGGGAATCATCCTGAGTTGGCGCGGCGAGCTGCGCGTGGGCTGCATCCAGCACCCCGTCGACATCGATTTCCCGGCCATCGTTTTCATCTCGATTACGAGTAAGTATCGGGATCCGGAATTCGCGCGGGCATACCGCAACATCGATCCGGGCCGTTTAGAACTGAGGGCGGATCCGCGCCTCGATCTGACCGGCAACTTTCACGTCCTGCACCGTGACGGCAACTTCCTCACGTTCATGACGCCGGAAGAGACCCGGGCCTCGCAGAAAAGCGACCTGCTGAGAATGCTCGTTCAAGTCCAGCCACGCGACGACGGCCGCATCGATCTGATACCCGTGACCGAGCGTAAGTACGAACAGGAACCGCCGATGCCTTCGGAGAAGATTCAGTGACCCGCTGTCCCTATTGCGACACTCCCGAACATCCCGGCCAGAACTGCGATCGCGAATCCTTGAAGCTGGCAAACGCCCGGCTGCGCGAGGAACTGCGAGTGCGTGACCTTGAACTGCAGGCAAGACAGAAACTCGACGCCCCGGGCGTGGTCATGGTCTCGTCGCTGGTCTCCCATAAAACCGGCAAGCCGCGCGTCGATATCCAGTTGGGCGAAATCCACACGCAGATGTCAGTCGACGCCGCTGTTGACGTTGCGCGAAACCTCTTCGAAGTCTGCGCGGGATCGTATGCCGATGGGTTCCTCATGAACTTCCTAAAGGTGAAGCTGGAGCAACCGCCCGGAGTGTACGCGCAGGTCCTTAACGACTTTCGCGAGTACCGTGCCGAACTGGCTGAAGAATTTAAGAGAGACCAGACGGAGGAATCATGAACATCGGCAAGCTCGACGCGAAACCGAAATGCCCGCAGTGCGGAGAGACTCTCGACGGCTTCGCGTGCGTCACTGATCCGGACTTCGTGCCGGACGTCGGCTGTCTCACGGTCTGTAGCTACTGCTTCACGCCACTGGAATTCGTAGAAGGAATGAAGCTCCGCAGGCTCAACATTGCTGAACTTCCCGAGGATGCCCAGCACGACATCCGGTCGGCCCTGAGAATCGCAAGAGCCGTGGAGCATATGAAACGGAGCGAGAATTGAGCCGCGAAATCCTCCCGACTCACCACTGCTTCGACGACGCGCTGGAGCTGCTGGCGATCCTGTATTGCAGCCGCTTCCGCTACTACAGCCTTCGCCTGGTCCACGCGATCTGCAAAGCGCCTGACGGATCTGGAGCCTACGCGCACGCCTACGTTTCGGACGTCGAATCCGGCGAGAGTCAGTTTGTTGGATTGATTGAAGGGCAGAAGGTCATAGTCATGGTTTCGACCGACGAATACGAAGCGGGGCTGGAGATCATCGAGGCCACGCGCTATACGGTCGAAGAGGCCCTTGCGGAAAATCTCCGCTCGGAGAATTACGGGCCTTGGATCGAGCGGTACCGGGCACTCTGCAGCAACTCGCGACGCGTCTATCGAGAGCCCGACTCCGCAACCTCTGAACCCTTCACTCCCCCTGGGGCGTAAAACTTCATGACACAAAAACTGGATCTAGGACAGTGGCTCACCAAACAGCAAGCCTCAGAAGCCATCGGCGTGAGTTCCAAGACCGTCGAAAAACTCGCCACAGAGGGCAAGCTGCAATCCGCGAAACGCCCACAACCCGGGCGGCCTGACGCAGCGGTCTATCACCCGGACGACGTCCAGCGAGCCGCAGAAGAACGCCGCAAGCAACCCGGAGCATTCGTCGTCCAGAGAGCAGTATCAGAACTTCCAGAAGCACTTCCGGAACGCTTCTCAAAGCCGATGGGTGAGTTCTACCAGCACGCCGCCGAGGCACTTCGCGAAGTGTTCCGGAAGCCTTCTCAAACCCTGTTTCTGTCCGTCAAGGAAGCCTCAGAAGTTACCGGCCTCACACAGCGATACATCCACGAACAGATTGAGCAGGGAACACTACAGGCTATTCAGGACGGACGGCGTACACGGATTCGGAGGAAGGATTTGGAGGAGCTCTAAATGGCGACAGTTGTGGTCTGCGACATCTGCAAAGACGACGAACACTTGCGCGCGACGACGGGGCGCTACGTCGTCACGGTCACCAAGTATCTGAAAGAGGAAAAGGGAGTCTCCACAACGCAAGACACCGAGTACGACGTCTGCGGCGCTTGCATGCAAAAGCTTAGGCAGGCAGGCCTGAAATGAAGACGCGAATTCGGAGGAAGGATTTGGAGGAGCTATGAAGACGAAAAGCGGGAAGGTTGCGAAGACGGAAGGTTTGAAGGTCCAAGTAGTGGGGCCTCCGAAGAAGCTGGCATCGGTAGCCCGTGTGGTTGCGGAGATGATGACGCTGATCCGCCTGGAGCCGACGTGCATCAAATGCGGCTGCACCTGGGACAACGCCTGCGAGGGCGGCTGCTCGTGGACGTTTCTAAACAAGAAGACAAACGAGGGGCTGTGCTCGGCGTGCTTCGAGAATCTGAACGTGATGGCGGTGAGGGCGGCGAATGGCCGTTGAAGCCTATCCGCTCTACTGGCCGGAGGGCCGGACCCGCTCAAAGTCCCACGTGAGCAATCCGGGTTTCAAGATGCCGCTTGCCGCTGCACGGGATACCTTGCTGGCAGAACTGCAGCGGCTGGGCGCAAAGAAGATCATCATCTCGACCAACATCCCGCTCCGCAACGATGGACTCTTCCGCGCCGATATCGGCAACGCTCCGGACCCAGGAGTCGCGGTCTACTTCGAGCACAAGGCAAAACCCATGTGCTTCGCCTGCGACAAGTACGGCCACGTGCGCGAAAACGTCCGCGCGATCGCGCTGACCATCGAAGCCCTGCGCGGGATAGAACGCTGGGGCAGTTCCGACATGATGGAACGGGCGTTCCGCGGCTTCACGGCAATCCCGGAACGGGCAGGTGAATACTGGCGCGACGTCTTCGGCTTCGACAAAGACCAGAAAGTCACCGAGGCCGATATCGAGCGAGAGTTCAAACGGCTGGCGCACGTCGCACACCCGGACAAAGGCGGAACGCTCGAACAATGGCAATTGCTCAACAATGCCCGGATGAATGCGCGGAAAGATTTGGGGTTCGCGCGATGAGGCGCAAAACCAAAGCCGAAACGCCGCCGCCGGTCGAGCCCTGCTTCCGGTGCAAAGCCCAAGATGGCCGATGGGCGCTCCTCTGCTATTGGAAAGACTGCCGTGAGTTCAGATTGTGCGTGGACTGCATTCGGGACATCGCCGGAGAGTGGCGCGAACAGCAGGAAAAGGAGCCGATAAAAGTGGAGTTGGAAAGGAAGGTGGGAAGGTGAACGTAATTTTCGGGACCATGCCCAGCGGTCAGCACCAGGTCAACTTTATACCGTCAGGCCGCGGCAAGGCCCAGTGCGCGCCAGACCCGAATTACCCCAACGGTAAGGCCGTTCGAGCGCCCGAGGGTGTGTTTCCGGTCTGCAAGGTGACGCTGCCATACCCTGCACCGGAGTGCGGGTTCTTCGCGGTTGCCTGCACGGTTTGCAAGACGGGAGTCGTCATTACTGCGGCTGGCCGTCCTGACGATCCGGTATCGGTCGAGATTCCGTGCACGGTCGCATCGGGGAGCAATGCATGACTTTCAAACTTTGGGATCGAGCCTGGTCGCACGTTACGCCACAGCGCTTGCGGCTGTTCATGGCAGGTTTCTTTGTCGCGGGGGCGCTCGCCGACATGCTTCTTTACGAGGTGCTATCGCGCCCCGTGTATTTGATGTGGGGCGTCGTCGCGGGGTTCAACTTGGGGTGTTGGCTTACCGAGCGATTCGAGCAGGAACGCCGCGACGCCTATGACCGGATCATCAAAGAGCTACGGCAGCACAGCGTCAACGGGCTGGAGATCATCCAGGATCTGGAACGCGCGAATCATTCACTCGCGAGGAAGCTGGGAATACACGTCGACGGCGACGGCGCATTTATCGACATAGGCGAGGACCGCGGTCCGAAGCCAACGCTGCATTAAGAAAGAACTTGGAATTACAAAGTGAAGTAGAGGGGAGGGGTGCTCTTCAAGCATCTAACCGGGAAGGTCCAACACTAACACGAACCGGAAAGGAATCGAATGTTCAAAAACGTAACCGCCATATTGAAGTCCGCGAATCTCAACTCCGACGAGGAGCACCGCACCGCTTACTGTCAGCTCTACATTTTTCCGCTGACGCGGGACCTGGCGAAGCAAATATCGCCGTCAATGGCGGACGCCCTGTTCCGCGTCGCGGGCAAGATGAACGAGTACGAGCCTCGCCTCGAGATGGTCGGCTCGGTATGGGAAGTTGACGAGCCGATCCAAAAACTGGACTACTGCGCGCATCCGGACGTTCCCCTGCAGCGCGGGCGCATCGACTCGGTGGAGATCCAGCACATGCACATCCAGCGAAAGAAGAGCGACCTGATCCTCGTGCTGGGGATTCACTTCATCATCGACTGGAGCGTTTCGGTGGACTTCTTTGAGCGGTTGAAGGGGACCGTCGACCTCACGTTTTCGCCGATGGGGCAGAAGAAATTGCCATTGAAAGTGGAGGTGGAGAAAGAGCAGACGTTCGCGGAATTTGCCAACGCGCGGAATTCAAAGAAGGGGAAGAAGCTGGTGCGGATCCGGGAGGTGAAGGCGAAGTGAAAGAGAAGCGGCCGTTTCTGCTGGCAGGAGGTAAGCCGCTGAATGTGCTGCCGCGTCATATCAAAAAAGAAGGTGCGCGCCGTGCAGCGTGGAAGCGGTTCAGGAACAGGGAGCCCAGGGACAAACCTAAGTAGCTATCAGTTTACGATGAGAAACGAGAGGCACATCGGGTTCGTCGTCGGCCCAACTTCAATCTTGACCGTAAAACTTGTGGCTGCCGTGCGAGACGTAATCCGCGGAGCTCCGAGCACTAAAGACGACTGGGTATTGCACGTCACACTTAAACGCGTACCCAGGGATGAATCGTTCGTCACGAATATCTGAGAGTTGGCCGTAACCGCCGTGGTGCTCACGACGACTGTGGTTGCTGCGGCGTCGATAACGAGACTGCCGGCTGAGGCAGCTCCACATGCTGCAGCTCCGGCGCTATCCGAGCAGTTCGCGGTGAGTTTAAGTTTGGATAGGATGCCGTCCATCACGTCATCGGCCGACCAGATTAAGGCGCCCACGATGTCGGCGCCGCACGCGTTACCGATGCCTGGCGCGAACAGTTTGACCGTGTACGCTTCGGCAGGTTTCACAAAGATCGAAGCACGGCCGCCCGCATCGAGAACGACAGGGTTTGCGTTCGCTGTGCCTGAAGGTGTTGTGTACGTGTCGAGCTTGGTGGTGAGGCCTGAGTTTAAGAAGCACAGAAAGCCCGCGGCGACCGGTGCGCCGGAGTTATAGCTCCACTGCTGGTTGCCCATGGATAAGGGAACGTAGGTTTGGGCGAGTAAGGGCTGGGTGAACAAGAGCAGAGCAAGGGCAAAGAGGAGTTTTTTCATAATGGGTTTTCCGGGCAAAAGAAATATCGGGAAGGTCCGCGGAAGCATGGTTAACTACGCGCCGTTGCAGGGAGGCGCCGATGCTGAGACGTGCTTGGCTATTACTGTCGGTTCTATGGTCCGCGTTGATTCTCTTCATGACAAGCAACTGGACGGCGGACAACCAGTCGTTTCTTATTGGACTGGCGGCCCTGCCCTGGGTGCTGGGGCTGGTTGTGCGCTGGATCGTGCTAGGCCAGATTCGACCGGCTTCGCATCAGGGCCGGCGAGCCTGAGAATCTCGCTCGCCGCAAATGACGCGGCCGCTTTGTTGCCCAGTGGCACCTTCAGTCCATTGACCATGGCCCGCGAGCCTCGCGAAGTGAACAGCATCCGCGCCAGAGCATTCTCCCCCACTAGATACGAAACTCCCGCGACAGGATTGGTGACCACCAGGCCAGCCGTAACCATGGTTGCCGCCGTGGAGGCGGTCCCGCTCGGGTTCGGATTGTCTGCAATGCGTTTTGCAATCAGGAAGAAGTTGTCGAGGTCCGCGATTAGTTTCGGATCTTTGAAGAGTACGTTTTTGGTCTCCGGCCCGAGAGCCTCCCACTTGTTGTAGAGCGTTGCCGAACGTCCAAAGCCGCCCTCCGAGGTTGCCGTTTCGAACAGTCCCTGGAGATAGGCTTTTGCGATCTTGGGGAGATCCTGTGGACTCTGTCTCACGACATCCCGAAGCAGGTTCACCCGCGTGTCCTTGTTCGCTGTAAGGGCGCGGAAGACCTGGACCGGCTCCTCGCCGCCCTTCACGAAACTTTTAAGGACGTCGTCGGCCTCGTACTTTGCGCGGGTCAGGGCTCGTCCACGCTCGAGGGCTGCCGTCGCGTCCGGCCCTGCCTGCGCTACCGCAGTGTCGACCGCCTGCTGGAACTCCTTGACCGCGGCCGCGGCCGTGCCCTGGCTAACAGTGCGGACGTCGGCGGATGTGGCGCCGCGGGCCATCGCTTTGATGGCGCTCAGGTTCGCGTCGGCAACCGACGCCGGGACGTGGTCCTTGCCCGAGAAAATGTTGCTGAGGGCGTGCAACGCCGGGTCGGCTCGCTGTTGGGCAACCGGCATCCGTTGCAGGATGCGGTCATAGATTGGCCGAAGCGACGCCTTCACGGGCCGCATATCCACTGGTAGCGGAACATCTTCCATGACCGGCGCCGTGACGTTCCTAACGACCGATCCGCCCTGCGGAGTAAAGACCGTCTGCTGCCTGGTTTGGGTTCCGGTCTGAACGTTCCTCGTGTTTGCCGGATCGGCCTCCGCCTTCCGCAGTTCGCCGTAGGCCTCATCGGCTTTGACGTCGAACCGGCCGCGGCGCGATTCAATGGAATCGACGACGGCCTGGCCTGCGGTCTCCGGACTGTATTCGCCAGGGAGGTTGGGCTCCACTTTGGTTTTCAGTTGCCCGCCGACTTTGGTCAGCGCGTCGGTTTGCGCCTGACGCGCCGCCTGCGCCACGCCGGCTGACCCGGGTTGCTTCTGTAGAATGTTTTGCGCTCCCCGCACGAATTGGTTGCCGGTGCGCGTTGCCGTGTCCAGCGGAACACCGGAGCGATCGGCGAAAGCCACCGCATCTGCCTCCACAGGGTTCAGTGTGGGGCGTACCAATGCCGGCAGCTTGAGGGCGGCGTTTTCGAGCGCCGGGCCCGCAGCGACCCCGAGGCCGAGCCCGACGCTGGTTCCCAGGCCTGCGGCGTACTCGCCCTTGTTGAGCTGGGTCTGCGCATGATCGATCCCGGGACCGATCAAAGGCAGTAGCCAGTTCAGCGTGCTTGCCGTTGCCTGCGTATAGTCGCCGCGGTCGAAGGCCGCCTTCGCCTTGGTCGCCTGCGCTGCCTGTGCGTTGTTTACATTCTTCAGGGTTGCTCCCCAGCCGTGGTGGTAAAGGAACTCGAGCGCCGGCAGAGGGTTGACCGCCGACAGCAGGTTTTCCCCGAAGTCGGACGCCGATTCCAGCCAGGTGGGCTCCCGCGCCGAGATTGCGGCCCCGTCGGCAGGTTTCCCCTTCTCATCGAACAGCCGCGGCCCGGCCGCGACCGGCTTGCCGCTATCATCGAAGAGTTGTTGCGGCATTACTTTTTCGGCTCCTCATAGCCGTTCTTCTTGAGGAAGTCGATTGCCTGCTGGCGTGTCAGGTTGGGGGTGTTGTTCCGCATGTTGGACTGGATCAGCGCCTCGGTCATCGCTCCCCTGGATCCACCGGCAGCCGGTGCCGCCGCCGCGTCCGCTGCCGGATTCATTCCCGGCTGTCCATACACTCCCATCTGCTTCAAGAGCGTGTCGCGCTTCCGCTCGATGAACGGCAACACGACGTCTTGAATCTGCGACCGGAAAGCCTCCGGAGAGAGATCCGGGCGCGTCATATCGAGGCCCATCGCTTTCGACATGTCGGTCGCGGAGCCAAAGCCCAATGCGCCGGACAGTTCGTCGGCAAAGGCCGTTCTCGCTGTTTCGAGGTTTGCGTAATGCTTGCTGCCGAGCTCAAACCCACCTTTGATGATGAGCTTGTTCAGCGCGGTGATTCCCGTCCGTGACGCTTCATCGGACAGTCTCAGCAAATCCGGTACGGCCTGCTTCACGTTGTCCATCGAGGCGAGCTGCTGCTGAACTTTCGGACTGGACGCCAGCTTGTAGCCCATTTCAAATTGGGCCACGTTGAAATTAGGGTTGAGCTCTTGAGCCTTTTCGTAGATCGCGGTTTTCATTCCCGAGCTGGCCGCGGCACGTCCGTACATCTGATTGAAGTTGGTGAACGGCAGTTTTCCATAGGCCAGGTCCTGCGCGATTTTGAATTCTTTAGAGCCCCCGCCGATTTCCGGAACATTGGCCGCGGCCGCGCGTCCTGCAGCGGCTGTGTCGAGCTTCTGCTGCTGTTTGTATTTGTCGAAGCCCAGACGGTCGGGTCCAAACTTCTTTGCTTCCGGACTCTTCAGGTAGTCGTCATAGGTTTGCTCTTCAAACGACGTGTTTTTTGGCGGCGCGTTCTTCGCCTTTTGGATTTCTCCAAGCTGCGTGATGAGCGGCCCGGCGGCTTCTTTCGGGACACCCTTCATACCTGCGAATCCAATCTCCGGAATGGGTGGGATATCGATCAGGGCATCTTTCAGGGCGAGGTTGCGCTTGAACGTCTCCGCCGCCTGAGTCGCCGCCGTATTCTGCTCCAGGGATCGCGGCTGAACTGTCGTCGTCGGTCCGCCCGGGACAGATGAACGCACATCCACCGAAGGCAATGGCAACACCGTCGGAGCTACTTCCGCTCCGGGAATGCCTGCTTGATAAAGAGGCGCTGCGGGACGTCCTGCAGGTACGGCAGTGTCGGCCTGTGCTCCACCGGGTGTCGGTGCCAAACTCATGCCGCCAAACTCGGTCTGCTGCCCTTCGAGCAGCTTTAACCGGTCTTTGTCCGCCGCGTTTTGGGCGGTTGCTTGATCTTGCCGTGCTGCTGCGGCTCCCTGGTAGGTCTTCGTGATGTTAGGGTCGCGCCATGGCGTACTGAGTACCTCGGCGATCGCCGCGTCCGCGTCGCCTGAGTGCTTCTGGAAAATCTGTTGAACCTTCGCCCATTCCTGGTCGGACTGCGCTTTCGAGTCCTGCGCTTCCTGGATCTTCATCGCGTTGATTTGGTTCGATTGCGTCATTCCCTGGAGCTTGAGCGCGTTCGATTGCCGTTCGACAGGATCAGGGAAGTCAAACTTCCGCGGGTTGGCGATTTGCTGGAGAAGTGCTGCGTTCATGGTGTTTCCCTTAATATCCCGAGGAAGCCGCCAGGGCGTTCGCGTTTGGCGATCCTGACTGCGCGGGTGGCGCTGCGGCACTCCCCGACTTCAGCGGGTTAGGCTTTCCAAAGAGGTGACTGATCTCGTCGAACAATTGCACCGAGACCTTGCGCTGGTTCTTGCCCTTCGACGCGAAGTCCAGGACACGCTTTTCCAGCTCGTCGTAGGCCTGATTCTTCGATTGCCACCTTTGCGCGGCGCTATAGCCGGGCGCGTTGTCGATATCGGAGAGCGTCGATTCGAACGCCCGCTGCAGTCCGCCTTCACCGGTTAGCTTGTCGGCCTGCTTCCGTCCGGCGCCCACATAATGCTTCGCCAGCAAAATGCCGCCGGCAATGATGCCGCCGACTACCGGAAGAGCTGCTGATCCGAGCCCGAGGAATCCGAGAGCATCGCTGGCTGAACTTACGGCGCCGGTAATAGCATGTCCCGCCGCGGTAGCAAGTCCGCCGACGCCGCCCGTTGTTCCGGTGGTTGTGGCTGCACCCCCGAGAGATCCAGCGGCGGTTCCTCCGCCACTGGTGACCCCGATGATGCTGGGGACTGCCCCGCCGACTCCGGTGGTTACGCTTCCGACTCCCGTAGTGATCCCTGTGCCGATGCCGACGGCTGGAACTCCTATTCCGGCGGCCTTAGAGACAACCCCGGCGGCGGTTTTGAGCGTGTTGTAGTTGTCCACGGCCTTCGTTCCGGCCTCGATGGCCTGCTGGATCGAATTGGCTTTGCCGAGGTCTCCTGCGGCCTGTGCGTCGCCTTTCTCGATCTCCAGTTGCTGGAGCTGCTGGCTGGTCAGTTCCATCGAGTTCCCCGCCTGATTGGTTTCGTTCGCGCCCGTGTTCACGATCGACTGCAGCCGGTTGAACCGGTCGTCTTGTGTCTGCCGGTTGCGCTGGAAGGCCTGATCAAACTTTGTGCCCGCGTAATCTTCGTTGTACTTGATGCCTTCTTTAACCGCGCCGCCGCTGAACCTTGTGCCCATCGATCGCCGCGCGGCTTCAATGGCCTTGTTGCCCTCGTCGAGTCCGAATTGGTACCCGGGCTCGTCCGCCAAATCTTTGCCGGTGAAGGGCGTGTTGAATTCGCCGCCGGGTGCCAGGCCGGTCTGAATGGCGTTGAGGTCGGTTTTCCCTGCGTCCATGTAGGGCTGGTACAGCGCCTGCATTTTTGCACTGTTGGTCGTCGCGATATTCGTGGCGTTGTTTGCGGCGTTGACGCCTGTCTTCGAGGCACTGCTCGCAGCTTTATAGCCGATGGCGCCGCTGACTGCTGGGGCTGCAACGTCGATGAGGTTGGATAATGAAAAGGCCATAGTGTTTTACTTTCGAGAGGAGATCCGGCAAAAGAGCGCGGAACGGAGCGAAGGACTATCTTCGGTAATACCGCAACACTCCCAGACTCGGAGGGCGTCCTGCCGTGCTGATAGTTCCTGCTGGTGTGTAGGAATTCATCGTCAAAACCGGAACAGAGTTGGTTCCTGCCGGCGTGTAGGAGTTCATCGTCAATGCTGGCGCCGGATGCGTGTGCAGGTTGTCGGCCGTGTTCTGTCCTGCCGCATTCGCGGAAGTCAGGGCTGCTGTCGCTGTCGCGCCGATCGCGGCAACCGTACCGGTCAGCACCGCAGGCGTTCCCGTGAACACGGGCGCAGTGACGGTACCGGTCAACACGGCGGGAGTTCCGGTAAGCGTGGGCGCGATCGCGGCATCGATACTGCCCGTATACGCCGCAATGCTTTTATGGAACGTGCCGGCTACTTCATTTGGCGTCGTGAAGGCCGCGGCGCTCAACACCGCACCGACAACCAGGTAGCTCGTGACTGTGCCGTCGCAGAGCTGCCAGCCTGTTTCCTGCGGAACTCCGGGGCGTTCAGCAAAGTAGTGGCTGCCGCAATCTCCAGGCGCAAATTCAAAAGCCGTTCCTGTCCAGCGGAGCCGGTGGTTGTAGACCGACACGCCGAATTCGCGCCCCTTGTCGCTTCCTGAGAGGCCGAGGGCGTTCAACTGGGCAATCGTGAGGTCGGGCTGCCGTACCTGGTTTGCCAGGCGAACAATGGAGGCGATGAAATCCCCGAACCATTTCGTCCAAACCGGCGAGGCCTTGCCGGTGAACTGACCCGTATGGCGGTCACGCTCGAGTAATTCAGTGCGCGAAGGCGGAACGTCGATATCGATCACGACTTCAGGACTTCCACGTCCATGTTTGCTCCGGTGATCGCAATTCTCACGTCATCGCTTCCCGAAATTTCGACCACAAAGTCGCGGAACGTGCCCGGCGCATTGACGGCGATGACGGTATCGTACTTCCCCGTCTTGCCCATGCTTCGGTTGCGAGAGTCCGACCAGGTCTTTCCCCCGTCGCCGCTGAACCGGAATGTCATCAGTGGATCGGGATCCACCACTGGAACCACTGACGTGCTCGCGGGCCCCCAGTACGGGGCACCCCAATAAGCTTTCCCGAAATAAGCTGCGCCCCACATGGCTAGGCGGTCCTACGCATACACGTACTCGATCCAAACGTCGAAGATGTAGAGGTGAATCGTCACGCTGAAATCCTGAAAGAGCGAATGCCCCTGCATGCACCGGACGTAGATATCGGCGGCGCCGCCGGGGAACGCGATGGCGAAAGCTGCCGCGCTAAACGTGTGGCTGTAGTTGGTTTTTGCAACGTCGACACTTCCACCCGAGAACAGGTTCGCCGTCGACGAGCTCGGGAAGGTGTGGGTGTAGTTGTTGAAAACGTCGATGAGCGAGCTCGGAGAACCGCCCGTGGCGCCGTTGAAATTGAATTGAGCAAGCACATGAACCGTGGCGCTGACCAGAGTCTCTCCGGCATCCGGCTCCGGAAATGCCGATAGGAACAGCTGCGCATAGTTCGGGGTCAGCGGCCGCGTCGAATCGATCTGCAAGTCGGCAAACGTGAGTGAAGTCCCGATCGGGAGGTCGGCATCGATCGCAAGCGCCCCGTCCTCGATCCGCGACCGGACCGGGTTGACGTAGTCCGGGTCTTCCCACTCTTCGATGGTCAGAGGCCTCAGCAAACCGTAAGGCGCGATGTGCAAAGAGCAGCTCACCTCGGCGGTCAGCGGCGTGGGGAGGGTCGAATCGGCAACATGGGGCGTGTAGGAGAAATCTCCGGATGCGGCCGGCGTTCCCGAAAGTATCCCTGTGGTGGGGTTCAGCGTCAGGCCTGCCGGCAGCGCGCCAGCGGAAATACTCCAGGTCAGAGGCAGGATTCCGCCGCTCGCCGCAAACGGGTAGCTGTAGGCCACGCCATACACGGGATCCACCACCGGGCAGGCCGTTGTGATTACCGGCGGTACCGTCGACGGAGGAACAGGAACGACGATCGAGTTGCCATTCTCGTCGCAATCGCAGGGCATTACCTCGGCGGTCACTTCAAAGCGCCCTATCTGCACCTTCCTGTTGTTCTTCCGGACGTGCGGCGCCCGGCGCAACCAGCGGATCGGGTTGCCGTCGTCGTTGCAGAAGTCCGGCGACAGTTCGTACAGCTTGCCGTTCTCGTGGTCGCCGGCGAGGATCTTTCCGAACGCCGACACGATCGTATTGGCGCGATGGCGTTCCCATTGAGCCAGCGCAATGTTCCAGTAGCCGACCCTGTACCAGTCGTTTTCGGTGGCGTCGTAGCCGAGGGTTTGGCCTGCGCCTGGTGTTCCAGGGAAGAGCGTGGATCCGACGACAGCAGGAGCACTCGGAAACGTGAACCACACATGGGAGTGTCCGTTGACCTGGAAACCCATGCCGATGCAGTCGTCGACGGCCGGGAATTTCCGCAATGTGTTTTCAACCGCGTAGGTCGAGACGGTTTTCGGGGTGTAGCCGTCCATCCGCACGATCGTCCGCTCGCCGTTCTTGTTGCGTTCCAGCCAGAAGAGAGAACTGTCCAGAGCGACCAGGCTGGCGGCCGCGGCGATGCCGTGCTGCAGGATCGCGTCCTGACGCGGGACAAAGGGCGTGTTCGGATCCGGACCGACCGTGAACACTTGCGTGAGCCGGTTGCCGAGCAACCAGAGTTCGTTGTGGTCCGTAATCATCGCGAGCGTGTTGCTGGGCGAGGCTTCGATCGTCTGGAAGTCCAGCGCGTTCCACGTCAGTCCGTCGACGGAGAAGAAAATCTGATTCGCCGCCGAGAGAATCACGAAGTAGCCGTCAATGAAGGCGACCGAGATTGGGACTGCCGGCGTCGCCGGCGTGGTCAGCGCGGCGCTATTGATCGCGTAGAGAACGCCTGCGGAGACAATCAGCAGCGTGTCCGGGTTTGCCGCCATGATGACGGGCTTGCCATCGTTGGCGATGGGTCTGAGCGCGTAGGTAATTGCGAATGTCGGGACGAGCAGGAAAACCGTGTCGTCGAGGACGTCGAAAAGGTAATCGTTCAGCTCCAGGGTGCCGCGGTGGCTTCCTATGGCCGGAGTTTGCTGGGTTTTAATGCCTGGTGTTTTATAGAGAACGTGGTCGTTGTCGCCGTCGCCCGATTGAATGGTTTCCCGGTATAGGTTCCAAAGAGTCTGACAATCGGCTTTGGAAGATAGCGGCGTGTAGTCTTTCCCGACGAGCTGCGGGAAGGGGATGGTTTGCATGGAATAAGAAAAGGGTTAAAACAGGGTTTAAATCGGGTGGCGTAGACTGAGGGCGTGCGAATGAACTACAGCCGCGAGGAACTGATGGGATTCTCTCCCGCGAGATTGCGCCTGATGATCCTTCACGCTCGCGTTTACCGTCTATGGCAGAGGCTCTTTAGCCGATGCCAGCAAGCGTACATTAGCTGGCTGAGATGGAGACTCCGACGCCTTGGAGCAGTTCCAAAAGCATGATGATCCCGCGCCGTAACTTCATCGCTTCCCTGTTGGCCTTACCGATCGCGCATACGCTCGATATCGAGAAGTTGCTCTGGTTGCCGGGCGTGAAGCGCTTCTTCATTCCGCCGCCGCCGATCGCGATTACGCTCTTGGAGTTCGCGCAGCGGTCGAACAACGTCGAGTGCCGGGAGATCATCGAGATTCTAACGAGCCGCAGTGTGATGCTGGACGAACTGCACCAACACTGGGAGTGGACTCCGGATATCGTCTTAGTGGACAGCAGCAACGGGCTGCACTTTACTCGTTACCTGGAATGGTGATGGGCGAAGCCCGCAAATCCTAAGGGCTGCTTCTTGACTTTCAAAACCAGTCCCGGCTCAATCCTCTTCTTCCAATACCGAGGAGCCTGCTTCCGGTGTTTCTTGGTGAGATAGCGCATCCTTCAAATCCACCCACGCATCCAGACAAGTTTCACATTTGAGCAAGTGCCGCAGCTCGACAGTTTCCAGTAGTGGCGGCGACGCGAGCGACGCTTCTTTCAAACGCTCCGGACTCACGCAGGGCGACAGTAAGCGGCGAACCATGCGGCAAAGTATGCGCCCCTTAGGTTAGGTCGTAAACAATCCCCGTGCGGTTGCTGTCGGTGTCGACTGTCGCCACGACGCGGTCCTTCGAGTCGGCGACGGCGTTTCGGAGCGTGACGGTGGTCGTCGCCATTCCTGAGACTTTCCCGGCGTTGGCCGCGGCCGCCAGTCGTTGAGCGTTACGCAGCGTAAGCCCGACTTCGATCGCATCCGCTCGATCGAGCAGTGCGTCGGCGATCGCGTTGCGTTCGGCCGAAGTCAGCGCCGCGGCCGTGTACGGATCCAAAACGCCGACCATCAGCGAATCCCCCCGCTCTTCGATCGTGTCGACATCCGCGAACCTGGTGCGGATCCGCGTCCCTGCCGTCAACACGGCCGCCTGCGTGACGTCCGCGTAGTGTTCACCGTTGCCGAGGTCGGTCAGCGTGCCGATGCCGGTGTTTGTCCAGGCGCCGCCGTCTGTTGAAATTTGCGGCTGGCCCGCGGACTTACTCGCGGGCGTGAGTCCGTCCGCAGCCAGGCGGATAAAGAAATAAACGCGCCGTTTCGTTGCCGTGGCTTCGTTGGCGAGTACTGCGATGTTGCTCATGATTAGCCCCTCGGCAGAATCAGAAATACAGAAGTGTTGTCGGGGTTCGTAACCCAGGTCACATTGACGGTCGCGACCCGCGTTGAGCCGACGTAGCCGGTGATGAGGCGCACCTGGCCCGCGCCGGTACCGGACAGAATCACGACCAGCGTGCCGGCTCTCGAGTAAAAGGCATTCACGGAGGACGCGCCCGAGTCGAGGGTGATGGTCGACGCTGCACCCGCTTGAGCGGTACCGCGGCGGATCCACAGCCCGGCAACGTCGGCGCTCAGTGAAGCGCCTGCAGGAGCTCCGATCAGCGTCGCGATATCTGTCGAGGTTTTGATCGTGGTGCCTGAGAGGTTCAGTGTCGCGGTCGGACTGCCGACGTTGGCCCAGTCGACACCCGCCTCGCCGCCGGCGGACACATCGAGCGTGCGGCCGGAGGTTGTCGGGCGCAGCGGGGATCGATCATAAAGACTGAATTCGCCGACCACTTCCCCAACAACCGAAACGCTATTCACCGTTCCTGTCGTGATGAGGCACTGCACATTCGTGCCGGCGGCGTAGAACGTGCCATCCGCGGACGTATCGATCAGGATGTTGTTCAGCCCGGTGACGCTGTCGAAGTCGACACTCAGCGTGACGCCGGTTGTCGTTTCCGTCGTGGTCGAGTTGTTCTTGTAGCACTTCACCACGGGCGAGCCTGCCAGTGTCGTCGGGACTCCCGTTGTCGCCCTCGTGGTGAACTTGAAGTTGACGGCCGTATCGCCGACCACGAAGTCGCCGCGCCATTGAGCGTGTGCCGTCGCGGCGAGCAGAAAAATTAGAGCGATACCGTTGAGGATTCGTGTCATTTAGAAACTCCTACGAGGCCGCCAGGGCCAACCAGACCCCCGGGACCGACCAGGCCGATCACGAAGGAGTTGGGAGGCAGCGGCGCCGTACTGCCAAAAATTACGATGCTTTGATCGAAGGTGACCGTCGCGGCTGGCGATAGCGCGTGCATGCCTCCGCCCCAGTTGAAGAGGCTTGAATCGCCGGGCGTCACTCCATCAAGCGCCGCCGTCGACGTCGAGCCGCGTTGAGACCAGACCCCGCCTGAAATGTTGTACATCTTGAGTGAGCACAGGTTGTTCGGCGCGTCGTGAATCAGCGTGTACCCGTAGGTCGTTGCCGAATTCGAGTCGATAACGGAGCCCGTCGTCGAGCCCGTCGGAGCCGCGGAACTGCCATGCGCCCGCGGGCCGAAGCCCACAGTTCCAGACCCTGTCGATTTATTCACCCATTGCAGAACGCAGTCGATGACCAGGCCGCCCGTTGACGTACTGGTGACAAAGTCGATACCGGTGTTGGAGAGATCGCCTGCAAGCGTCGTGCTGATGAGCCCTTGCTGGATGACGACCGGCGCACTCTTGTAGGCCGTCCAGTTCACCTTCTGGTCGGCTGCCGCGCTCATATCGATAATCCACGACTTTGCCGAACCGGACGCATTGTAAGAAGCGTTCCGGATGTTGATCGACCTCGGCAACTGGCCAAGATCCGAGCCGTTCACAGTCATTGTGGTGAGCGGTGTTGGCGTCGTCGTCCACACGCCTTCCTGGGCGACTGTCGACGCTGCGAGTATTGTGGGATCCAACACGTTGCCCACGGTGCCGTTATCGGCAGCATTCAGGAATTCGGCGTCATTGGCCAGAACGCCGGCGCCGCCGGCGCCGCCCGAAACGTTGCCCACGAGCGCCACCATGGCGAGCTGCGCGGTCGGTGCGGTTCCAGAAGGCGTAAAGGCAGTACTCAGACGGTCGGCCGCAGAAGGCGTAAACGTGCCGGAGGTCTGCGAGTCGAGCGTATTCCCTGCAAGGAGCGTCGAGAAGGGGGTCGAGGCATCCGCCCCGTTCACTTGCAGCTTTGTGGTGTAACTCTTATTCAATCCGCCTGGAACGCCGGCAAGGCGAGTGTACGAGCCGGTTATCGTGAATCCCGTCAGTACCGGCGTCTCGACATTCGAGACGCTGGCCGCAGCGACGGACGCACCCACGCCGGAAACTGAAACGTAGCTCGCCACCGCAGTCGCGAGTGCCGCCGACGTCGTCGAGGGAATGATGAATTCGCCCGCCGTGTTCATTTGCAGCGCGACACCGTGCGAGGTCGTGCTCGCCGTTGGCGTCGCTCCCGTGAGCGTCCAGTGAACTGAAACGCGGTCCTGGGGATAGATCGGAATGCATGGCGACAGGGTCAGGTGGACCTCTCCAGACGTCACCGTGCCATCGCTGTAGATGTTGGCGTATGCAGTATCGGTTCGGTTCACCTGGAGAGTTGCGGTCCTGGTCTTTGTGGCTCCTGGCGCCGTGTCCAGTTGCGTCCAGAACTCAGTGATGCAGCCGGTGATGGGAATCAGCGTTTCGCGGGCCGTCGAGACCGTGCCGCGAATGTTGCCGTTGAGCGGCAGGTAATCATCGACCGTCGTCGACAAGGACGTTCCGCCAACGCCGCCCAGCACCGTTGTATACGCCGCCGTGGGAAGGAAGTTGATCTGGGCCGACATACGCGTGGCCGCCGGCACGTTCGCCGGCGTCGTGCGGATCGTAACAAAGTCGCCGGCCGCGATCGCCTTACTGGGCGAGATGCTGCACGTCTTGATGGCCGAGGTGATCGTGCAGGTACCGCTGGCTGCGGTCGACATCGAGCCTGGACTCGAGCCTGTTCTCAAATCGATCGTCCATGTGGCCGTACCGGCCGGTACGACGTCCGTTGTGAACGTGGCGTCGGTTATCGTGCCGGCGGCCGCGATGATGACGACTCCGTTCTGAACCGTCGACGTCGAGTTGCCAGAACTGGAAAACGGCGCCAGAAAATGAGCCGCTCCGGTATTGGGAACCGCAAGATTCGAGAAGAACCAGGGGTCGTTTGTCGTTTGACCGAACGCAGGAGCCGCGGCCAGCAGGAATGCCGCCAGGGTAAGTAGCTTTCGCATGGCGCTAGACGTCCAGCGGCGCGATCAGCAGGGCCGCATCGCGGATTTTCTTGATGAGGCCCAACCATTTTTCTTGTGGTTTGGTTTTCAGGTGCTTTAAGAGCAGCAAGATAGTGGCTCCGGCCTGAGTGATGATGAGGTCTTCGAGCATGGCGTGGTTCCTTTCGGTGGTGGGGTTCAATAGCTGGCGCTCGAGCGTTTCGGCAATCTCGACGCCGTTCTGCAGCAGATACACTTGGAATTCAAAGAGTTTCGGCCCGTAGCGGTAGGAGCCTGCTTCATCGCGCAGCCGGAGAAGTTCCTCGAGGGTCGGCCTGGGCACCTCAGTGAACGCGGGGCACGCCGACAGTATTGAGAGAATTAAGAACGCCGAACACGTTGAGCAGCCAGAGCACGACGCACAACACGACGACGACGTTCAGGATGGTTTTGATATTGGCGTCCATCGGGATCATGGAATTTACGAGCCAGAGCAGAACGCCGATGACGATCAGGGTAACGACGATAGTGATCATTGGGGTTTCCTAAGAGATTGCGCAATCCGCACGATGTCGGCCAGCGCGTGAAAAAGAAACACCGCCGCGAACACCACGGCGGTGAGCTTCAGGAAGGGAATCATGTGGGGCTCCTTTATCGAGAGTCCGAGCCGCCGATGCCGCCGATTTTGGTGTGGTTTTGGCGAACAAAGTAGAGGGCAATAATCAACGTGAACGCATTGCCCAGCAGCAGCGATTCGACGCCCCTCATGGCGGACCATATTGTGGCGCCCGTCACGAAAATGGCGATCAGTGCCTGCGTGGACTCCCAGATCAGATTCACTCGGCGCTGCCCGAGGGTCCGCTGGTCTTCTTCTTTTGTCGTCGTCGGCTGAAGGTTCTTCGAGTCCAGCGAGAGGGAGACCGGAACAGGGTCTTTCGGGGGCGGTTCGACTACCGTCGGCTCGGTGAGCTTGATCGTTTCCATTTTATGCGTCCCCGCTCGTGTCGAGCTTCGGCGGCGGCACGTTGTAGGCTGTTGCGTCGCGCCGGGCCATCGAGGCGGCGTCTTTCAGTTGGTCGGGCCGGTCTTTGCCGAACGCCAGGCACAGGTCTTCAGAGACTGTGAGCGAGAACGCGAGTTCGTACCCTTCGGGCCAGTTCAGCTCGAGCGCAATGTCCACCATCGCGACTTTCGTGAATTGGTCCCACCAGAACAGTTGCAGGGAGCACGTTAAATCCGTCGGATACGGCACCAGCCAGAGCGTGTGATTTCCGAGCGTCTTCTGGTGATACAGAGTCTCAGGCCAGAGCATCGGCAGCGAGGGCATCCCGAACGCCGCATACGCATTCACCTCGATGACCTCGAGTTCGTAGGACAGAAGCGAGCTGCCGGTACCGACCAGCCAGTTCGCGCGGTCGATCTTTACCGGCGCCTTGCCGGCCGCCACGATGAAGTCCGGAGTGTTGACCGCCTCTCCGATCGTGTAGCTCTGCTGCGAGGCGATGACCGGGAACGTCTGCATGCGCTCGAAACGTTTGAACCGCTCAGTGGCGTTCCAGTTGGAGCCGCGTCGGTTGAACACGCGCAGGGCTTTGGCGAGGTCTTCGCCTTCAACCTTGCCGGCGAGACCTACGGCGAGGATATCCTGTAAGGCATCAGTGATCAGATCTAGGGTTGATGACATGAGAGAGTTCTGGGTCAGGTTGTGCTGGCTCGCGGTTGCGGGCTTTCTGCTGGGGACGGTGCTCGCTTATATGTTCGAGCCTCGGGTAATCCATCGAGAGGGGATACCGGCAGCCGGGACTGCTGATGGGCACAGCCCGCGGACTAAAAGACTCTAGCTGAGACTGAGCGGCGGTTTAAGAATCGCAGGCTGCTGCTGACCGGTAATCTGAACCGTCCACACCTTCCTGCACTCTGTATTGCCGCAGAAGATGATCACGATAAAAAAGTGTCCCAGCGGCTGCGGGCCACGGCACGAAACCATTGCAGGCTCCGCCAAACACCACGGGCACCGCGGTTGCGCGTGAGCAGGATCGATCGCTACGGGAGCTTGCGGCGCCGGGTTCGTAGGGTCGTTTACGTCATCAGCCATGGATAAGAGTCTACGCTACCTCTTCATCCGCTTCCGGGCCGCGGCCGCCGCGGGAGTTCAGCCCTTTGATCTGCTCGTTAATGTCCTGCTGCGCGGTCGTGATCTTTTCGGCGGTGTTCTCGCCGACCACTTCCATCCAGTTGGGTGAGAACTGGTCTTCCACAGACAGAACCTTCGTTTTCAACTTTCCGGCGGAATCCAGTTCGGGGTTGCCGGCCAGGTTCAGCAGCGGAATTTCGCGCGGGGTAATCACAAACACGTCACCCGTGTTGCGGTAGATCATGCCGAGCGGGCCGTCGCCGATGTATCCCGGCGTCGTCGCGCGTACTTTAAGGCGTGCCGTGACGCCGTCCTTTTTCTCTTTCATGCTTTCTCCATCCAGGGTTCCAACTCTGAAACGTCGTCGATCGTGAACGAATCCTTGAACCCGTACACGACGCCCTTGTAGGTGCCCTGCTCGCGGGCGATGACCACAACAGGCTCCTTCGGCCTTTTCCCCGGGTGATGAGGCTTCTCGCCCTCGCCGTGTTTCTCGGCTTTGGGGTGCTCGGCCTTGGGGTGCTCTTTCTTTTCCTGCTTCTCGTGCATAGGTGCCTCCTATTGAAACGCGCCGATGTTGGGCGCGGATCCATTCAGCATGACAGCGCCAGAGGAATTCTTGTACAACCACACCGGGTCTTTCGTTTTGCGCGGGATGCCGGCCGCCAGCGTGACGGTGTTCGTGCCGTAGTTGATCGAGACGATCGCTGCGGTGTTTGTTGCGCTTCCGACCGCGATCACATCCGGAAGCGTGCCAGCCCAGCCAGGTTGAAAGAAATAGGCGTCGGCCAACACCAGGTTTATACCGTTTAAGGTATCGGCCGCGGCGACATAGGTCAGTGGTCCGCCCGCGGCGATCGCCGGAGATCCCGGCTGCAGCCGAAAATCATTCGCGCTCACAAAGAGCGGATCCTTATTCCGGACCCCGTGCGGCTCCGTACCGATCGGCGCCGCCCAACTGACGGGCGCGGATGCCATGAAGGCGAGATTGTAGTCACCTCCGCTGGTCGGATCGCCCGCCCGCAACGAGTAGACCTTGCGCGTTGTCGACAACACGAGTTGCGAAAAAATGTTGTTCAGCACACTGGAGTGCGTCGCGCCGGTCAGATAAACCGTCGACGTGCAGCAGGCCGACCGGCCCACCCGGACGACGGTGTTGCCGTAGAACTTGTGATACGAGGACGGTCCCTGGCTGTTCAGGTCCACGGTGTAGGTGGACTCTCCGACGTCGGAGACGGTGTTGCCGCGCACGATCATATGTTTGGCGCCGCCACAATTGAGCGTCGCGTTGATCAGCGCGAAGTGCTCATCTGGCCCTGGATTGTTGGCCGCGGTGTTGCCTTCGATCAGAGTCTGATTGGCCGCAACATTCGGGAGGCCTCCGCTGCAGAAGGATTGGAACCCGTCGATATGCGCGTTGGGCGCATCGATCGCGGGCGAGTCGTGCCAGTTCTCCAGGCGAATGACGTTCTGGTAACCGAACATCCGGGCGAAGTCCTGCGTGCCGGAAGTGCCGTTTTTTTCGACAAGCGAGTTGTCACACTTCAGCTCGACGCCGACCATACGGTTGCCTGGAAGGCCGATGCGTTCGATCGTGTTGGACCCCACGTAGAGCCACCCACACGAGACCAGCGAGGACTTGATGGCCGCAGAGTTCGACGTGCTGTCGTGGATATGGTTCCCCACGATGCGCACGCCGTACGAGCCGGTCACGATGATGTTGGGGACCGTGTCCGGGGCGAATTTCGCGTTGGTGATGTCCCACCCGTAAACGGTGATGTACTTTTTTCCCGTAAGCGTGAACCGTCGAATCGAAGCCGCCAATCCATTACCGGAATAGACGATCGGGTGTCCTGGGGTTCCGGAGTTGCGGGGCGTGACGTTCTCGTCATACGCACCCTTCGCGGCATTACAGGAGTCGTCGGCAACCAGCTTCGCGGCGCAATTTCCGACCGTACTCCAGGGTTTCGCCGGATCCGTCCCGGCGTTGAGGTTGCTCGCGGCCGGGTTAGTGTTGTCGACATAGTAAGGCGTCCCGTTCGGTTGAACCGTGAACGCCGCCATCAGCAAAAACAGAAACAGTTTCATCGGGACTCCTTAGTAGATGTAGCCCACCAGGCCCGTCGCGGTCGTGAAGGTTGTCGGCGGCACGATGAACGCGGCGGCGGTACCGAACACAGAAGCCACCTGCCCACAGACCACGTTGACGTTTGTCGAGGTAACGATGAACCGCATCGTGTCGGTGGCGCCATCGATCTGGACCGCGAGGAAGTAATTCCCCGAAGGCAGCCAGAGTGTCGACGTGAAGGCAATTTCCTTGAAGGTGGACGCACTGGCCGTGATCGTTCCTGCCAGTGCCGTATTGCAGACGAGCTTGCCTGTCGCGTCGTAGATCAGATAGATCAGCTTGTTGGTGCCGACCGTGGTTCCCTGGCAGATCGCTGCGCCCGTCGCAAAGAACGGACTTCTGGCAACGAACCCGGAGCAGCTCATCAGGACGTTTGTCGCAGCCACTCCGTTGGTGTTGATCGCCGTGTAAGCAACCTGGCCGATCGGAGCGGTTTCCAGTTTGAGCGGGCCGATCGCAATCGTTACGTTCGAAACGGTATAGGTGACCGTGCCGGACGTGTACGCGATGCAATTCAGACGGATGACGCGGTCGAAGGGCTTCGGGTCGTAGTCCTGCGCGTTGTTGGCGGTGAGGGTGTCGATAACTGCGAACGCGGCGCCGCCGTTGTTCGATTCCTCCACCCGGACTGTGCCGACCCATGTGCCGGTGACGGAAAGACGGAAGGCTTCCCCACCCTTAACGAAGAGTGAGGTGCTGCGCGAGTCGGCGACGGTGAAAGTGGAAGAAACTGAGGCCATGATGGATTCTCCTGGAGAAACGAAATAGTGCGGATTTAGGGAATGAAACGGGCAGAAAAATACCCCGGCTGATGCCAGTCAACCGGGGCTGAAAGGTGCGCTAAGGTCTACTAGATAGGGACCAGTTTACACCGGCACCTCTTCCCACGTAAGGGAAGCGACGACCGACATTGCCGTGGTCATGGCCTGCAGTGAAATCACGCAGCCGGGTGCCAGCATGATGATCCCGTCGATGTCGTCGCGGATATACATCGTGTTGAGGGCAGCCGCGCCGATAACACCGCCGCCGATCGCACGCAAGGCTGCAGGCGTCGGTACGGTCGCTGCGGAGTCGGCCAGTCCGGCTCCAATACCCGATGTCCCGATCAGCGCATTTTTAACGGTGAGCGGGGTCGTGTGTGTGGTGTTCGCATTCGCTGTCGTGAGCAATGTCCCCGTGAGGATCATGTTGCTCTGTGCGCCTGGCGCGGAAGCCACGGCAATGCACAACTGCAAAAGCACCAGGTTGACGCCGCTGGTGACGGGGTTGGAAAGAATCAGCCCGGTGGCGGTCGCCGAGTTGACGGATAACGCCTGGATCGCGGAGTTGCAGGCAAAGAACGTCCGGCCTCGCCGGAGCGCATCGCCATATTTAGACTGCACGCCCGCGTTCAGAAATGGGGTAGGCATAGGAATCTCCTGAGTGAAAAAGTGGGAGAGTACCCGGGTGCACATGCATGCACATGCACCCGGAAACTCAAGAACGGGGCGGTTAGCCAGTGATGGTGTAGGCCTTGGCGTACGTCTGCGGTTTGGCAGCCGTGAACTTCCAGGGACCGAGCCAGGCGGTGAACGTAATCGTCGGGGTCGTGCCGCCGCCGATGAAGTTCAGACCGAGATACCGCTGCAGGGGATATCCCGCCGGCAGCGGCATCACGAGAATGAATCCCGCAATGAGCAGCGTCGAGATCATCACTCCCGAGGCGATATAAGCCTGACGGGTGAGAACCGTTGTCGTGGTCAGCGCCGCGGCCGCGCTCTGGATGACTTCGAACGCGTACGTTTCATCACCCGTAGTGAAGTCGGCGGCCACGTCGATCTGGACCGTGACGGCCAGAGGTTCCCCGTCGCCCACCTGGCGGAGTGTGGTGGGGTTCCCGAGGTCGATTGTGTTGGTGGACAAGCCGGTAGCCGTGAAGGCCTGCGCGTCCGAGAGGAGAAGCAATTGATCAAGGATCATGGTGTAGTCGCTGTCGTTAAGCCGGGAGGCCTAGCTGACCAGCGCCTCCGTTTCGAGCATGGCGTCGACGATCTTCACGGGGATTCCGCGGAAGAACATCCGAGTGCGGCCGTCGACGTTGTCAAAGGTGAGTCCGCCGCCCGCGGTTACTGCCGCCAGACGTTGGATATCGAGCATCTGAGCGCAGGTCCTGTTCATGTAGAACACCTGCTTGCCTCTCCGGCCGCGTACGCGCCAGATGGCTTTGATCATCAGCTTGGTGAGATTCGCAGCGGAAGTTTCAGAGGTGAGGTTGCTCGAATCGATGTTGCAAACGCGTGCGCAGCCTCTCCAGTCGAGAAGCGCCAAACCCAGGTCCCACTTCCATTTGTCGACGTACATGTCGAGCATGGCGCCCGTCACGCCGTTGGCGTTCTGGATCAGAACCTTGCCTTTGTCGGTGTGCTTGAGCCCGACATTGGAGTTCGCCGGGAAGATCCCCGAGCAAACCGTGTCGCCCCAGGTCACCAGGAGCACCGAGCAGTTGTCGGAGCCGAGCCCGCCGGCGTTGATGACGTTGGATGCGTTGCCGGCGGTCAGTGAGGAATACCGCGGCATGAAACCAGTGAATTCTTCCGGAGCCGTACCCGCGTTTCCGTAGATCAGCGTGGTGGCTTGCCGCTGGTTCATCGCTTCGACGTGCGCCAGGGCTTCGGTCAGCCGGAACTTTTTGGGGTTCTTGTTCTTGTCGACGATGTCGCAATCGACTTGCGAATACGCCTCGAGCATCGACGTGCCTTCCACAACTTGCGCGGTGGTCGACTTCGACGGGAGAACGCCCTGGTTCAAAAGTCTGTAGTACACGGAGGGCAAGCCCGTGCGCTGGGTGATCTCATGCGTTGTGAGGTTGTTGCACTCCATCAACGTCATGTCTTCGAGGATTTCGTTGGTCTGGGTGAGCAGTTCGACGATATCCGCGGTGGAGCCGTCAGGATCCAGGCGTTTCGCCCAATCCAGAGCGGTCAAGTAAAGCGTGCTGTTGGTGGCCATGGGGCCACGTCCTTTCTAATCGGGGTAGAGCCGGTCCTCCATTGAGGTCGCTTTTGCGGGTCTGCTGGCGGGACCAGAGACTGCTGCGAGAGGACGAGGGGCTTGGGTGATGGCGGGTTGAACCTTTTCCTTTTCTTGGAGCGTGTGCTCGAGTACGCCGATCTCTTTGAGGATCTCCTCGGGCTCGAGTGCGGCAATCCGCGTCAGTTCGACTCCGGCCGCGCCCAGCTGCTGCGCCAGGTCCGGACCGAACTTCGAATTAAAAACAGCTGAGGCCAACGGACGGTTGGTCTGCGCGACTTTCAGGAAAGATTCGAAGTGTGCGTCGTAATCGCCGTGCTTTACCTTGACGATACTTTCGCGGGACTCCCAGTCTTCCTTCCGTTTCGCAGATTTCTCCTCCGCGGCCTTGACTGTCTTTGCTTCGTCCGATTGGCGTTGCTCTGCGGCCTGCTCTTCCCTCCACACGAGCCGGTTGAATTTGTCCCGTGCTCGCAGGTAGTCGTCGTGCGTGTCGAAGTCTTCGCTTTTCGGTTCTCGCGGATCGATAACGGCAGGTTCAGGTTCGGGAGCCGCTGCAGGTAACGGGGCTGCTTTGCGTTCGGCGAGTTGCTCTCGTAAGAATTTCGCTTCAGCTTCCGCGCGGTAACGTGCCGTGCGCATTTCAGCCCAACTGTTTTTTGGGCTCTTCGGCGCTTTCGGGTCTAAAGGTTCTTCTTCAATGTCTGCGGGCTCCGTCGCCGCCTCGGTTTGGACCATGCCTGCTTTCGCAGAGGCCGCGGAGCTGGGGACTGTAGGTGACGGCTCTACTTTTACGTCAGCGGGGAAAAGTCTGTCTTCAATGCTGGTTGTCGGTGACGGGTCGACGATTGCGTCAGTGGGTGTAGGCATAAACGGGTGAAATTCTCCGGAGTGGGATTTACAGAGGCGACCCAAGCAGGCTTCGAACCTACGACCTCCGGTTTTGGAGACGGGCGCTCTGCCAGTTGAGCTATTGAGCCGAGGTGTGAATTGCCCTGCGTCTCACTCCGGTTAAAACCGATGGGTTGGGGTGTATTAGCCAACAGACGGCGCCGGAGTGACGGTGTGCGCAGGGCAAACTGAGGTGTGATCTATAAGCTACTACTCGTTCCACTCGATCTTGGCGACCGATCCACACTCGCCACACTCCAGAACCTGAAATCCTTCATCGGATTCGATCGACTGGAATTTATTCGACAGGCAGTAGGTGCAAAAGATCATGTGGGGGTTCTCTTCCGTACCCTTAGGCAACGGCTGCCGCCTTTCGAGTTGCGCCTTCAGGCGATTGCGCTCGGCGACAATATCCGCCCACTCGTGCCGTTTGAGGTGAATCTCTTCGTTGTCGACGACGCTCATTTAGTCTCCGTTGGTTGCGCGGCCGTGATCTATAAACTACAAGCGCTCGGGACCAGTTTGTGGGCGCCAATTGTGCGATAATTGAAACGGCCCCGAAGAATGTTTCAGCATTCCTCGAGGCCTCGCCACTCCGTAATGCTGGAAGGAGCATCACGTCATGACTAGAAAGATTCTAAAGCTCGCACCTACACCGCGCACAGAGGCGCTTCTCGATCAGATCACGCAGGACGATGACGCGATCGACTGGCAGGCGACGCCAACGGACACGCAACTGCTCCGGGTTGTCGAGTTCTGCCGTGGGTTGGAGCGCGAACTCACTGATCTGCAGAAGCAGGCTCGCCCTGGGACAAATACGCGGCCCCGGCAAGACCGAACATCGGGATAGTCCCTTTGATCATTCGGTTCAGGATCTGATCCTTCGGGAGGCCCGTGATGTGATGCGTGCGCTCTATAGCCTCGTTTATTTCCTGAATCATCGGCTTGCCCTTACTGCCCTTCAGTCCGGCCCAGGCGACTTCCTGGAAGTTGCTTGGGCTTTTCGCTTTCGCCTTCTTTGCGAACCTCGCGATCGCCGACTCATAAACGCCGTAGGAACCCTGAGGCGGCGCCGCCATCCCGGGGTCAAAGCCGCGGCTCATCTGCTCATCGATCGTCGAGAGTTCGGTGTGTCCCTGAAAATTGCCGGAGAAGTTGTGGCGCTTTGGCGTGCTCACGGGCAACCCTTCACCCTGGTTGATCACCCTGTCATACATCTTCATGTTGCCGGACGCGTAGCGTCCGCCGATCGGGAACGGCAAGTCATACGCATTCTCTGGAATGGCCTCGCCTGCGGTGCGTTGAAAGTTTCCGTAGTGCGACATCACCAGGTTGTCTTTGGGGTTTGCCCCGCCGGTCGTCGCGGCCATGGCATCGGCGAAGTTTTTCTTGAACGCAGCCCGCCCCTGCTTCGCTCCCAGCGTCCTCACATACTCTGACTCCAGTTGTCCCATGGCATACCAGTCGTGCGCCAGCGGGTCCGCTTTCGCTGCATGGAAGGCGCCGATCAACCGCTTCTCGGCCTCTCTGGAACCCGCCAGGGCTGCATATTTGGCCTCAGTCGACGCCTTCGCCGGCCGCACCGATTCGAGCGTCGTTTCGGTCAGCGGATAATTCGCGGGGTCTACGTGAAACCGTCTCGAGACGTCGAAGTAGGGTGTGTATTCCCCTGCGTCGATCACCTGCTGCGAGGCCAGCCGCACCTTCTGAACCGCCAGCGATTCAGGTGATGCCCCTTTCCCTTTCCCCCACTTCTTCGTTTCCGGGTAATACGTTGGTACCGGCTCGCCATTGACTGGATATCGCGCTTGGAATGCCGTCCGGGGCGTGATCGCCTCGAGTTCGGCTTTGGCCTTCTCGAGTTTCATCATCAAAGGAGACATGCCCGCCGCGCTCTGCAGTTTTGCCGCGTTGCTGGCGGCCTTTAACACATCGGATTCCACCGCTGCGAATGGGTCCGCAGGCCCACCCACCACTTCATTAGGATCCTGAGGGTTCCATCGTGTCTCGTATCCCTTGTCCGGCAATTGCGGCGGGATGAGCTCGCCCGTCCTTGGATCTTTGAGCTCGCCCAACGACATGCGCTGCGCGCCGAAGTCCGCGTCCAGGCCGAAGACTCGGCCTAAACCACTTCGAACCAGATCCCCAGCATCGGCAAGCACGGTGGGAAGGTCTGTCGTTGCCGGATACTGCGACACGTCCGGATGCGGCACCGTGCCCATCGGCGCCGGCGTCCGCGTCAGAGACTGAGGAAATTGTGACAAGGGGTCTGCCGGCGCCTGAGGTGCCGGTGACGGTGTCCGCATCAGCGATGCAATTGCGCGCGCAGCGACCCCACGCTGCAGATCGTACCGTTTCTGGGCCTCGGACTGTTGAGGCACGTTAGGCCTCCGGCGGTGCGGGCGCTGCGGCTTCCGCCTGCGTCTGCGAGGCTAGCGCATCCTGGGAGGCTGCGTCCTGCTGCTCCATCGTTTGATCGTGGCCCTGTGCCCCTGCCTCGAGGTTTTGGTCATGGCCCTGTGCAGACGCCTCGAGTGCCTGCGAGTGGTCCTGGGCGCTCTGCTGCGCAGTCTGATCCGCTCCGGCCTGCTGCTCCGTCATTGTCTGACGGTGCGCAAGGTCGGCAATCTGCTCGCCGGCAATCTGCTCGGACAGGTGCAGGTTCTCCGCGCTGGTGAGTTCCTCGTGGATGATCACGCCCTTCGCCGCCGCGCCAATTCGTGCGATAAGAACGCCGGCTTCTATCCCGAACTTCTTCACTTCCGCCTCGACCGCTGCGATCTTTTCCTTGCTCTCGAGGTCTGCGGTCTTGGCCTCCTCGCGCTTCAGGAGATCCTGCACCACTCCCACGAGCTCCTTGTTCTGTTGCTGTATCTTCCCCATCTGCTGCTTGACCTGTGGGGGAATGTCGGGCTGCCCGTCTGGATTCTGGAACTCCGGAAGCGTCACACGCTCGGCCATCTGCTCGGCATACGTGCCCAAATCTTTTCCGCGCCATTTGATAGCGAGGTCGACGACGCGAGGGCCGAACCGCTCGTCTTTCACGAGGCCGTCGACAAAGTCCGAGGCGTTATCGAGCTGCGTGTCCTCTGTGGGCCCGGTGAAGACCACAACCTCATGCCAGGCGTCCGTCATCGGCTCGCCGGTTTTCGGATCCCGCGGAGAATACCGGTGCTCCACCGGCTGCCCCGACTTCGGGTCGTTATGGACCGCGTTGATTCGCACGACGTTGTGCTTGCCCTGGAGGTCGACCGTGCCGACTTCCCGATCGGTGTCTTCGATCTTGTCGAGCAGGTAATTGACCTCGCGCAACACCGCGCGAATCGTCACTTTTGCATTGGCTTCGAAGTGGTAGTTGCCCACATCAGACTGCGACTTGAGTGCCTTGATGCCGCTCGTCGTTTTGATGTTCGTATCATCATTGACCGTAAAGCCGTGGCTTCCGATCGCGGACTGGATCGCACGCCGGTAGGATTCCGACATGACCTCCATCGGCTCAATCTGCGGATTGAAGTCGGTCCGCTGCGGTAACGGGAGCACGCCGCCGACGCCGTCTGGCATCGCGACCACTTCGGCAGTCGCCGTCGCAATCTTGTTGATGTTGGGCCAGTCGGTCGAGGTGTTGAATTGTCCCTGGTAGCCCAGATAGATGGCCTTGGGGACCATGTTGGCCGTTTCAACCTGATTGGTTTTCGCAGAGTCGAAGCCGCGCTGCCCGTCGATCGCCATCCGGATCTGCGATTCCAGGATCCGCTCAGTCACACCGTTCTTGCGGATGTATTTTTCTTTCCCGAGCAACGGGAAGATGGGAATGCGGGATCCGGGCCAGTCGGTGCGCTCGAGAATTTCAATGCCGTTGGTGATGCACCGTTTGATCTTCTTCTGGATCGCGTCTTTTGTCTGCAGGATCCGCAGGCCCGCGCCGCCTTCATGTTCCAGGAAGCCGTCTTTCACTGTCCACCCGGGCCCGAGCTGGTCCTTGAAGATCTTTTGCGCCGGCTGGCCGTTACCACGTTCGACCCAGTAGATCCGCCGCTTGACGTTCTCGTAATACGAATACTTCGCAACCATCACCGTCTGCCGGTCGACGTTTACCCAGCTGGGCGCCACCAGTTGGTGATTTATGTTGAAGTCGGTAACCGTGGCCTTCTCGCCGAACTGCTGCTTGAACTCCGTCATCGGCATTGACCACACCGTGAAGCCGTCCGCCATATCACTCGAATCGGCCTCTCTGCAGTCGGGATCGTAGACCACGCAGTTAGGGTCCGCATGGCGCACCATCTTGATCCGCTGGTCGATCGAGTCCCAGGCAATATCCTCGGTCTCGAGGGTGATCACACCGTAACCACGCTCGGCCGCGCAGCGCAGGGCGGTCTCGTAGACCGTCATCGCATCAGATTCGTATTCAATCCCCCGTATCCTGTCGCCGCGGAGCGTCGCGGTCTTGCTTGTTGCCCCGTAGCCCTTGGGCTCCACCTTCACGCCGATCGGGTTCAACCGGAATTGGTTGGTCAGCGTATTGGGATACTGGTTCAGCTGATCCAGATGGATACACGGCCGCTTCGCCTTCTTGCGTGCTGCGCGTTCCTTCGGATCCCAGGGGCCGTTCGGACCGAGGGCCGCCATGTCGAGGTCGCCGGCATCGCCGATCGCTTTCCAGCCCTGGACCATGTAGTCCCAACGCGTGCGGATCTGCTTCAGCAGCTTCTCGTCGGCCGATCCGGGCTTGGTGTCCCCTCCTCCGTTGGAGCCCGCCTGCGCGGGATTGTGTGTTGTCGGTGAAGGCATTTAGGTTTCGCGGGGTTTGAGCGTGAACGGCTTCTTGAGGAGCGACTGGACAGCGGCGTACATTTCCGCGCGCACCTCATCGGGAAACAACTCCATGCACGCATCGAAGTGTTGCTGATCCTGGATCTCGCCTGCTTTTGCAAGGAAGAGGGATCGGGACTCGTCGAGTGTGCGCACTCGGGGTTGACGCGTCATCGGATCGAGGCCGTTGTGGTCTGGACAACATAAAAGCGCGCGGAGCAGTAACCGCAGTGGGTCTTCTGCTTCAGCAGTTCGGATTGGCACTTGCGGCAATTCTTCGGGAGCTGCGCGCGGTAGCGGACCGGGGCCGTGCGTTTCCTCATTGAAGGTTTCGTGGCCGCGGCTACCACCTTGTCTTGTCGGAGTTGCACCCTGCCGCCGCTAGTCGCCACGTTCATGACCATTCCGTAACCTCAGCCTTCACTCGTTCCATCGTTTTCGGTTTTGCTTTCATTCGCGCACGCCCAGAGGGCTGGCACAGGTACCGCATGTCGTCCATCAGGTGGTCGTCGATCTTGTTGATGTTGCCGTCCTCATCTCTCGAGTACTTGTTGAACTCTTTCCACCAGCTCTGCAGCGAGGCAAAGACTTTGAGGCGCCCCGAGATCATCAGCTCCCACACCAGCTGAAGGCCTGCCTCGACGGCATTGTTGGCTGGGTTCAGGTCGAGACCGAGATCCCGGTAAACCTTCATCAGCTGCTGGCCGTCCTGCTGGGAACGTCCACGGGCTGCTGGATCGATCACGCCGGCTATCCATTCGCCGCGGGCTTTGATCGCCCGTGCGTGCTCCGAGGGTTCGGCTTTCGCCAGATAGTGCTCGCTGAATAAATGAATGACGCTGGGCTTTGTGTCTGGATCTTCAGCGCCCCACAGTGCCGCTGTGCGATTCCATCCCACATCGAGCGCGTAACCGATCTTCCAATGTGGCGGGATGGCGAACGGGCTTTCTTTGATGTCGTCTTCCGGGATCGGATAGATGGCGCCCTGGCCCCGGGTCGGAATGCCTTTCGATCGCGCATCGCGCTGGTAGGGCAGGATCGAGGCCCACAGCGTGGCCTTCTCGGCGCCGTCCAGATGCGGCGCATCGTCCCAGGTCGCGTTGACGTAATAGCGGTTTGCTGCAGCGCGTTGCTCTTCGTCGAGAAACCCTTCGACAACTTCGGTCCGGCCTTCCAGGGGCGTGAAGGTCAGGATCATCCGGCCCTTGGTTGTCATCAACCGCATGCGCGCGGCGGTGTACAACTTTGAGCCTGGCTCTTCATCAAGCCAGATGAAGTCGATCTCGTCGGAATCGAAGGCTTCCCAGCCTTGCTCGTAGGATTTCAGGACGACGCGGGATTCACCGCCGAACACGTTCTTGATGTAGCAGGCGCCGATGGCCTCTGGTACGCCCACCTTCATCGTCTTGGCGCCGATCGCGTCGTAGGGCAGCATGCCGGTGCCGATCGCGTTGTAGGGTCCAAACAGTTTCGACTGGATGACCTCTTTGACTTTCTGCGAGGTCTCGCCGGCCGCCCAAATCTTGATCGGCCGGTTGAATCGGTACCCTGTCCACCAATCCGGATAGCGGCCTGTCGCGTGGCAGGTCAGCTCGTAGGAGCCCGCGTCGGTCTTGCCGATGCGGTTGGCCGCCATGAAACAGCGTTCTTCATGTGTGAGGCCGGCGCCGAAGAATTCCAGGTGCTTGACGTAGCCGGCCCGCGCCAGGGGACCGTCATCGGGAAACCAGCGGGAGAACTTATCTCGAGACTGGAGGCGTATTGCTGCCTCGACGTCTTGCAACGTCAGCGGCAGCTCGAGCTCGGAGTCGATCACGGAGTTCGATTAGTTCCTCGGGTTTGAAAAGCTCGGACAGCGAAACGGCTTCGGGTGTGACGTGTTCGACCGTCTGCTTGGGGGCTTCGAATGCTTTTACCCCGATGTGCAGGCCTGCGAGTTCGGCAATCTTCTCGCGGCTCATGTATTTGGTTTTGGTGACGGTCGCGACGGCGTCCCAAACGGGAAGCTTCCCGTCGTGCGAGCGCTCCTTCGCTACTTCGACCTCGAGGCCGCGGAGCTGCTGGCGCCAGATGAGCGGCCATTCGTGGATCGGCTTGTAGGCGCCTCGAGTGCGGCTTTCGACGACGACTGCCACCTTGGTGAGTGTTGCCGGCTCCAGGATTTTCCCGGGAACGTCCTCTTTTTCGATAATGTCGCCAATATCGGACTTCAGAATCTCCGCGAAGTAGGAGAGCAGCCAGGCCGCATCGATGCGGGAGACCTCCGCCTTGTTAACACGCAACTCACAAATTCGAGCAGAAACCGAACAATTCTTAACAAGACGGGCGGCGCCGGCGCTCGCTGTGGCGGCGGAATAACCGGCGGCGATGAAGGCGTCCATCTGCGGAACACCGTCGGCAACTTGCCGGGAGAAAAGCTCGTGCCGGGGGTTCTGGAGGATCCCGCTCAAGCTGCAGTTTTCTCGCCCAGCTCCACCGCAAACGCAGCGTTGACCTTGACGTTGAGCGTCGGGACGTCGGTGTGTCCGAACTTCGCTTCGATCTGCGCCAGACGCTTACTGGCGCGGACTTTCCCGAGAGTGCGCCTCAGGAGGCGCTGCAGCGGCGCCAGGTAATCCTTCACGGTCCTGTGTTGGTTACCGAGCGTGAGGATGTAGGGCAGGTCTGCAGGCGAGGTCTCCCCCTCCTGCAGCGAGAGAAGCAGGCCAGGGCGCAGCTCTTCCATGCGCTTCGTGGCAGTAGCGGCTTGGGCGTGCAGCTCGAGGAATTCGATGACATTTGCTCTGTTCATAGGGTTAACAAAAGAGTGTTTGAACACTATTGGTAATAGTCTGTGGTTTCAGGGGGTCCTTGTGAGGAGGGGTGGCGCTAAGTCCTTTGCTTCGTTTTGAGGGGGCCGGGAATCCTTACCTCATGCTGATATAGTGTCCAGAATGGACAAGAAACCGGCTAAACAGCTTCCTTACTCCCTCCTCGGGAAGGACGGACAACGGAAATACCTAATCCCTGAGGAGCGCGCACGCTTCATCAGGGCCTGTGAGGTCGCTGAGGATCTGACTGTGCGCACGTTCGGGCTGATGCTGGCCCACGGGGGGTGCAGGATCACAGAGGCGTTGGAGATGACGGCGGACCGTGTCGACTTCGCCGATGGGTCTGTGGTCTTTGAGAGCCTCAAGAAACGCGTGCGGGGCATTTTCCGCTCGGTGCCGGTACCGCCCGCCTTCCTGGATGCGCTGAACATGGTTCACGACGTGCGCATCACGCAGCGGCGGAATGACCGCGGAAAGGGCGTCCATTTGTGGCCGTGGTCCAGGTCGACCGGTTGGGTCCGGATCCAGGAGTTGATGGCCGCCGCGAAGATTGAAGGGTTACAGGCGACACCGAAGGGCTTACGGCATGCGTTTGCAATCCACGCGATCGGCCGCAACGTGCCGCTTAACGTTGTCCAGGAGCTGCTGGGGCATTCCGATATGAAGACGACGGCGATCTATGCCGCGTTCCAGGGGGCTGAGAAACGAAAGATCGTCGAGCGGATGTGGACGGACGATTAAGCGGCCGGCTGAATCAAGATCACGTGCTCGCCGTGCACCAAAACGATCGGCGTTAGTTTCTGCGGTCTTTCAATCCCTCGACACTCGCCGGCGTCTCGGTATCCGTCATCGCCTCCGTGCTCGCCGGGTATTAACTTGTTGGTACAGTCCGCGCCCATCCCACACGTCCAGGAAACCAGAATCGTCCGCTCGGGTGGTGGTTTTGGCATGGCATATCAAATCGTTCCCAGGTACACATCGCCGCGGGAGTCGTACACGTAACGCGTGCCGTCCGGGCTTATCGACGCTTTAGGTTTGCCTTCGTAGGTTCGCGAGTCGGCGTTGTGTTTGCCGAGCGATCGCACACTGGATCCGTCAACGGCCACGACTAAGTTTTCGTTCGCGTACTGCACTTTGCTGTCGGGGTTGGTGGGGTCGTAGGTCGACACCAGGGCGAATACCGCGCGGTCGGGTAAGGAGATGTGAACCGCGAGCGACCAGTCGAGCGGGAGCAGGCAAGTTTGCTTCCCTGTCTTGAGGTCGATTTTGACGATGCCGTTTTCGCAGTTGGCCAGGGCTGCGTGCTTGTTTTCGCCGCTCGCGTCTGCTGAGTTGCACCAGACTGCGATCGGATTGCCGTCGACGTCGCTGGAGACGTCCATATGTCCCAGGGCGGCCGCGATTCTGACGGCGTCGCCGAATCCATCCATGATCACGACGCCTGCTTTGTAGAGACCGACGACGGCGCGGTTGTCTGGTGAGAGGTAGAGGTTGTCGAAGGTTTCCTCGGGCACCTCATATCGATCGAGGATTCGGTCTGTACTGAATTCGTATACAAAAACGTTACGGCCGCTTGCGAGCACGATGTGGTCGTCGTCTTCACTCAAATCCGATTCGCCCATGCCGTTGATTTGCGGCAGGTCAAATCGTTTCAGCGTTGTGATTTTGCCGGTGGCGCAGTCGTACTCGCGGATCTCGTTCGCCCACAGATAGCAGAAGGTGACGGACTTTGTTCTGCGCCAGCGCGGTTGCGAGGAGTGACTGATCTCTGCGGGCAGCATTCTGTAGAACCTGCTCTCGTCATCGGGATAGCCGTCGCCTGTGAAGTGGAGGCCGTAGCAGCCTGCGGGATGCTGCAGCAGGATCAAGTGCCGGTCGGGATCTTCCGGGTACATCGTCGCGTACTCGTGCTGCAGGCCGGTTGCGATCTTTCGCACGCCGGGCGGTGTGGGTTGCGGTGGCGGTGCGGGCTTGAAGCGCGCCAGCTCGTCGACGGTCAGGATGTTTTTGATTCTATCGAGCAGGTCCATTCAACAGCGTACTTCGCCAGGGCGGTGGCTCATCGTCACGCCGTGCTCGTCCTCAATGTCTGAGCCATTCCAGAACACTTTGCCGCCCCGGTGCTTCTGGATTTCAGCGTCGACGTTTTCCAGCTCGCGCTTCTGGATCACTTGCGCGGGTGTGAAAAAGTACAGCTCTCCATTGTCGAGGAAGGTGGCCCGGCCTTGTCGACACAACCGGCGCGCGCGGCGTTCATTCGTGTGCCCGGCGCTTCCGGGCGTCGCGTTCGCGATCCGAACCAGTTTCTTCATGATGGGAATACGGAACTTTTGCGAGGCTGAATAGCCTCATTCCACGATGGGACTCGGCGCAGTTTTACGCCGAAAAATTAAGCCGGAGGTGCCTCGATGCCCGCTGGAAAGCTGTAACGAAACGCGGTGCGGGATTGGGGGATTCAAAAGAAGAGAATCGAGGTGCGGACCGAAATTTAAAAAGCATCTTCATTTCAGTGCTGCTGAGGGACACCTTGCGCCTATTAGGGGGGGATGTCGAGAGGTTTGGTGGAAGTGCTTTAGAGTTCGCGGCCTTCGCCCTCGGCGTTTCGCGCCGTCACGCTTTTGGAGGGTCCGTCGTACAATGGCCGTCATGTCTGCGCTGCCCCAATCTGAGCCCGCCTTCAAACGCGACGATCCTGTCCGGGTAATCCGTCAAGGTGCCGATCAGGGAATGACCGGCGTTGTGGTACGGGTGATGTCCAAGCACGACGAATACCTGGTGGAGTTCAATGGGGTCGATCAGCAGATCTACCGGGAACGCGATCTCGAATTGAATCCGAGAGTAGCCGTAAAGATTCCAATGGCCTGAGAGCGCGCCAGCTCGAGTACATCCCCGACAGTGGTTTCTTTCTTCGCATGGCCCGCCGGTTGAAATCCATCACGACAGGAAAGATCCGGATCCCGTCCGGGAACTGGATGTGGATGGTGCAGAGCCGTGGGCGTTCCGTTGTCATAAGAAAGCCATATTTAAGCCTTAGTTATGCTCGGCGGTTGCGTCTTAGGTCGTTTTCGAAACCCCATCCTTGCCGCGTTGTTTCTCGCGTTTTGGATTGCAACCGCCGAACCTCGTCGATACCTCTACGCTGTCTTGCGCTGCTTTGTTTCCGCCGTTCCGTACTTGCGCGCGATCGCGGTACCGCACGCGGTCAGGAACTTGTTAAGCCCCGCCCACGTGCGGTTCGTCACCATCACGAAGGGCTTTAGCCCGCGGTTGATTTCTTCGAGCACGTCCGAAGCTTTGTCGGGCACAACGTAGAGCGCGAAGGTGATGCCGCTCGGCGTGCTGTATTCCATGCGCCGCAGCAGGCCGCGTAAGTTGTAGTTCACTTCCAGATCGCGCCAGCCGCGCTCTAACTTGTCGATGATGGGCTGGGGCAGTACGGACGTTGCGAACGGGATCGAGTTGGTTGACGGCTTCATGCGAGTGGTTACGCGCGCCGTTCTCGTGGTCTTTGCCATAGGGACTCCTTTTTCTCTTTGCCTCGAAAAGTCGTTTGCCTGATGGCGTCATTGTGTCACCAGCATCGCGGCCGCGGTTTGTAATTCTGGATTGTCGTCGGCGACGAGGTCGTCGTCATGGCAATCGCACTCACAGAGTGAATCGCAGTACCGGCACTGTTTGACGCATTGCATGTGTTGATCGTGAACGCAGGCGATGGAGATGTAGACGTGGCGCCGCATGTCGGTCATAGCCTGCCCCCCAAGGTTCCGGCGCATTCGTTGCTGGCGCTTCTCCACCGCTTTCACGATCTGCCGGACGTCCTGCTCCGAGACGTCACTGAACGGTTGACTCACGTAAGCGTAGGGCCAGCGGTGGGCCGGGTTTGCGATCTCCCATACTTCGATCAGGTCGGTCTCGACTTTCTCTTTGCAGTCGAAGCAGGTGTCCGCGCGGAGCATGTCGGTTTTGCCGCAGACTTTACAAACGGCCTCGACCGTCACCGCAGACACGAACGTGCCGCGGTTCATTTCACGTTCAAGGGCTTGAGTGAGCGTCATAACGGATCCATCCCGATATCGAGCAACGCGTGAAGAACGCCCCACAGGTCCTCGCGGCTTTCCGCCCGTTCCAGGCGCGCACAAAACGCAGGGCGTGAGGTCCAGTCCGGATCCCACCTAAAGCAGGGCGCCATGATCCAGTGTGCGAAATATTCCTTGAGCAGAACTATTTGCCGCGGCTCCAGGATCTGCTCCCGATCGAGAAACGCTTTCACGGCCGACGCGAGAATCCCGGAGTACTCCTGCATCCAGAAGTGCGGTCCGCCGCCGGGAAGGTAGGTTGCCGGCATGTGAAATTCGCAGTTTTCGGTCAGGTCGTCCTGAAGTTTTTTGGGTTCGTTCATGACGCGTTCTCCAGTTCCCCGCCCAACACGCCGCGCTCGATCGGCTTCGCGTACTTGGTGACTTCCTTCCCCCAGGCGTCGATTCTCAGCAGCTCCTGCTTCTGCCGCTCCAGTTCGGCCATACGCTCTTTGTATTCGCCTTCAGTCAGTTGCCGCGGTTGTGGTTTCTCCGGCGCCGGAATCACAACTTCGGCGGGGATACTATCCTGCAGGTAGAGCGGGGTGGTCGCTGCGGGGATTCGCTTCGGCCCCCACGCGATCTGTTTCATGAGTTTCGCCTCAGCTCGCGCTATGGCTTCCGGACTCAACGGCAACTTCTCGGCGATCGCGCGGATCTCGGCAGGCATCGGCAGAAAAACGGACTCACGAAACACGACTTCAAAAGCCTGCTCCAGCCGCTCCTGGGACAACCCGTCGAGCGCGTTTACATAGCGGCCCAGCACGCTTTTCGGCATTTCGATTTTCTTGATGAAAGCGAAATCAACCAACGCGCGGCAGATCAGTTCGCGGATTTCTTCGGTCATACGGCACCCCGCAGTTGTGCGGCAAGCCAGGTGCCTGGGCGCGGGTACGGTAAAAACTCGGCGTTGATCGCGTTACGTATCCCGATGCGCTGCTGCTTGCTGAGTGGCATTCTCAGCCGGTACGTCTCTGGGCTGATGTACCGCGCGAGTTCTTGGGCCCACTTCTCTCGTTGTTCCGGCGTGGCCTGCATACCCCCCGTTTTCAGAACAGAATTAGAAACCTGAGGAGAAAGCGCCGGACTCTGGAGCGGCGGAGCCTCTACACGGTTTGAGGTATTGGTTTTTCTCCCCGGTTTTAGAACTGGTTCTTCAGAAATACAGGGGTCAGGAGAAATGCTTGGGGAAGGAAAATTCTCTGGTTCTTTGTCGGCAGATTTTGCAGTGGTGGACTGCTGAACCTGCACTGGGGGGGTGCATAGTTTTTTCCGGCGGGGCTTCGGCTCGGCTTTCTGAGAAACTTTTTTCGGCCGGAAGTTCTCACCTTCCCGCACGCAGACCAGGCGCAGGATGTTAGTCCCGAGCTTCGAAGTCCCTGTAATCTCCAACTCACCCATCTCGATCAACTCGCGCTGGAGATCCCCGACCAGGCGTACGGAGCAGTTCATCGACTCTGCGATCGTGCTGTGTGCAGGCCATGCCAGCCCCTCATCTGACGCCCACGTGCCGGATACTGTCAGCATGAACAGGCGGTGGTTCCCACGCGTGCGGGAATAGCGCCGAACAGCGTGGAAGGCTTTACCGCTGAAGCGGTCAGGGTTTGTTTTCTTTGCAGAACCGGTGCTTTCACCAGTTGAAATCCGGGGGGCTGTTTTGCTAATTTGCGTCTGCATTTTTCCTCGCATGGGCAAGATGCACGTTGACCGTTAAGCGGCTCCTGCCTGATTCGCAGGGGCCGCTTGTTATTTGCGGCGACAACGTCAAACCGCACAGACACAACTTTCCCGACGGCTTCTAAGAAGGACTCGCGGCGCTACGGCGACCCTCCCTGAATCCGGGCATTCTTCAAACGTTTCGAGGGCGGCTGGACACCTTTAAGGAGGTTCAGGACCGCGTCTTTTCAGGCAAAACAGACGCAGCTCTCCCCTCGCACCAATCGACGATTTTGAAATTTCGTGAGACTATGAGAGCGGATTCCTCAGCAAATCCGCGGCGAAACTACACCCACAACGCGGGCATCACCGCCCTTCAGGAACAACGCTAGAAAACAAAAACGCGCCCCACGGGCGGGCGCGTTGGAATCTCTTAGGCCGCTAAGCAGCCCGGGTTATGATCCGCGCTTCGAATAACGTCCACACATCGTTCCTTGGCGGAGGTGACGACATGGGAGGAATCCGGCAGCGCGGAAACTCGTTCGAAATCAACTACAGAGACGGCAATCACGATCGCCATTTCGAGACGATCGATACCGACGACCGCGAATTCGCCAAAGCAGAACTGAAAAAGCGTGAAGGCGATATCGCGCACGGACGGCCCGTGACCGCACAAGCCAACACAGTGAAGTTCCAGGAGCTCGCCTCCGACGTGATGCTCGACTACGAGGCGAACAACTACCGCTCCCTCGTGAGCATTGAGTGCCGCTACCGGCTTCACATCCTGCCCGCCTTCGGTCACAGGAAGGCCGCCACGATCACGACGGCGCAGATCCGGACCTACATCGCCCAGCGCCGGGCCGAGGGCGCCTCGACGGGCACAATCAACAGGGAACTGGAAACCATACGGCACGCGTTCCTCTTCGCGATCGAAGGTGAACGTTTGTATAGGAGGCCGCACATCCCCCGCCTCGAGGAGAAGAACGCCAGAAAGGGATTCTTTGAGCGCGCGGAGTTTGACGCGATTCGCCGGCACTTGCCAGAAGCGATCGGCGACGCGGCCGCGGTCGGCTACATCACCGGCTGGCGGATTTCGGAAATCACCGCGCTCGAGATTTCGAACCTCGACATGGATGCCGCGGAGTTGCGCCTCGAACCGCACACGACAAAAAACGGAAAGGGCCGCGTGTTCCCGATGAGCGATGAGCTTGTGGCGCTTTTCCGCAAACGCCTGGCGCGGCGAGTCAAGCTCCAGAAGATTCTCCGGAAGCGGAAGCAGCCCATGGTCTCGTGGCTCTTCTGGTACGAAAACTCGAAAAAGGAGATTCGCCGGCTGGAGCGTTTTGACAAAGCCTGGGCGACGGCCGCGGAGAAGGCTGGACTGCCGGTCATACTCATGCCCCGCAAGAATGCGAAGGGTGAAATGCTTCTCTTCACACGGGGGCCCAAAAAAGGGAAACCGAAAACCCGCCGCCGCTCGGTCCGGATGTTCCACGACTTCCGCCGGACAGCCTGCCGCAATCTCATTCGCCTGGGAGTTCCCGAAACGCAAGCCATGCAGATGATCGGTTGGGAAGATGCCGCCATGTTGAAGCGGTACCACATTGTCGCGAAGGCCGATTTGGACGTGGCGCGGGAATTGATGAACCGCGGACTGGTGGCAGAATCGGTGGCAAAACGCCGTTTTCGAGGTAGCAAAAGCGCGGGAAGCTAATGCGCCCGAGACGATTCGAACGTCCGACCTTTGGTTTCGGAGACCAACGCTCTATCCAGCTGAGCTACGGGCGCGCAGGGGAATTGTACTCCATCTAGGTGACGATTCGGGATGCCGCAAAATCCTTGCTTGCCCCAGTCGTCACTTTCATTCCGCCGTCTTTCGTCAGAGGCCGTGCCGCAATTTGTCAATCTGCCCAGAGCGCATGTTCGCTAACGTGCTTGCTTTTCCCGACTTGGTTTCTGGACACTCGATTGCACACACGGGCGACCGTTAGCACATGACGGATCTCAACAAACTAACTTGAACCAGCAGCTCAAAAGAACGCCGGATATCGACACTCTCGCGCGTCACAGAGGCGTGCGTCTGGCGAAAGAGGGAAAAGTGAAACAAAGACAGTTCAGGAGACTCACGTTTGTATTCTTGTTTCTTGCAGTGATGTGTTCGGCGAACGCATTCGCCGCAGTCACCGTAGCCATTACGCCCAAGGATGCGTCGATGCCGGTGAACTCAACCCGGCAATTCGGCGCGTCTGTTGCCGGAACTACAGATCCAACGGTCTTGTGGTCCGTGAACAATATCGCCGGCGGAAACTCCACGTTCGGGACAATCGACGCTACCGGAAAATACACCTCACCGCTGGTGCCGCCATCCGGATGGGTCGTTAAGGTGAAAGCCGTCAGCGTGGCCGATGCCAGCGCGTCCGACAGCACCGATGTGACCGTGCGAAACCAGATTCCGTGGGTGACCTCGGTAACGCCCAATCAATTGTCGATCGGTTCATTCAGCCTGAAAGTCGATGGCAGCCGTTTTGTCAACGGCGCGCAGGTTCTGTGGAACGGCGTTCCATTGACGACGGTATTCAATTCGACATTACAGCTCACGGCCACCGGCACAGCCAATGCTCCTGGCACATTCAGCGTGACTGTCGCAAATCCAGGCCCCGGGGCGGTTTCCACGCCGCTGACGGTGAAGGTCGTAACCACCGTGACTGTGACTGTGACACCGCAGAACTCCACTCTTGTGCTTGGCGGAACGCGGCAGTTTTCAGCGGCCGTGGCCAACACGGCGAACCAGAGTGTGACCTGGAAGGTAAACGGGACCCCGGGAGGGGATCCCGGCAATGGCCTCATCTCACCTTCGGGCCTGTATACCGCGCCCCTCGCTCTGCCGCCGAGCGGAGTAGCCACAATCAGCGCCACCGCAGCCGTGGACGGTGTCACGACGGGCAACGCCACCCTCTCTCTTCAGGATCCAGGGGCCATCACCTACGGGCGCTTTCTGGATCAATCCACGTTTGGACCGACGCCGTTGCTCGTGGCTCATGTGAAGCAGGTCGGTATGAACAACTTCATTACCGAGCAATTTGCCCTGCCGGAATCTCCATGGCCGACGCAGGCCGGAGCCGATCGAAATCAGGCGATCGATGCGTTCTTCAACAACGCGTTCAAGGGGCAGGATCAGCTAAGGCAGCGCACGATCCACGCTCTGAGCGAAGTTGTCGTCGTCGCGATAAACAAGAATACAAACGGCGACGAGATTATTCCGTGGCTTCAGGTCCTAAGCCGTAATGCTTTCGGCAACTATCGGACGCTGCTGAAAGAAATCACACTCGACGCATCGATGGGACATTTCCTCGACCTCGCGAACAGCGGTCTGCAGGGAGGCGCGCCGAACGAGAACTATCCGCGCGAGGTGATGCAGTTGTTTTCGATCGGTTTGTACAAGCTCAATCACGACGGCTCCCTGATACTGGACGCCAACAACCAGCCTATTCCCACCTACACGCAGGCCGACGTGCAGAACCTTGCACGCGCGCTCACGGGATGGACGTACAACAATGCAACCCACACTTCCGGATCGGGCGGAAACGGCGCGTATTATCCCGGGCCCATGCTGGCGGTGAATTCGGGCCACAACAAATTACCGAAGACGATCCTGGGCAAGAACCTGCCGGGCAATCAGAACATTAACCAGGATCTGGACGACTCGCTCGATGCGATCTACTCGCATCCGAACGTCGCGCCATTCATCGTGACGCGGTTGATCCACGCCCTCGTGACGAGCAATCCCAGCCCGCAATACGTTTCCGATATCGCCGATGTGTTCGATAACAACGGAAGCAACGTGAAGGGCGACATGCAGGCCGTGCTTCGCGCAATTCTCATGCATCCCGAAGCGCGAAACGATAACCCCGGGCCCACGTTCGGGCGATTGCGTACGCCGATGCAGTCCATTATCTCCGTATCGAGGGCGTTGAATCTCAATCCCGGCGCGGCCTCGGGATTCAACTACCTGATGTACTACATGAACGAAGGCCTGCTCGACGCGCCTTCTGTCTTCGGTCACTATTCGCCGCTCTTCAAGATTCCGGGTTCTGGCGGCCTGTACGGACCTGAGTTTCAGATTTACTCCGCAAGCGATGCCGTCAACCGGGCGAACTTCCTCTACGGCATGATTTATCAACCCTGGCCGATAAACCCGGCGCTGCAGCCTTACGTGACGATCGCCGGCGATTCGTCAGCCCTGATCAACGCCGTGGACAACGCCCTGCTCTTTGGCCGCATGTCGCAAAACACGAGGACCGCAATCTTCAACGCGCTGCCCGCCATGGGCGATAACAATCAGCGCGTGATGACCGCCATCTACCTCGCCGCAGAATCGGGCGAATACCTGGTGCAACGTTAACCCCATCGATCGACACCAATAGAGGAGAAGATATGAAGCTTTCACGACGCAGATTTATTCAGATGGGTTCCACAGCCGGAGTGTTGGCGGCGCTGGGCAATCTCAACCTGGTCCATGCGGCCAGCGACTACAAGGCGCTCGTTTGCCTGTTCATGTTCGGCGGCAACGACGGGCACAACATGATCGTTTCCAAAGATGCCGTGCAGTACAACGCCTACAAGGCAGCTCGGGGAGCGTTGACCCTCGCCCCCAACCAGTTGCTCGACATTGTGGACAATGCGCAGGGCAACTTTGGATTTCACTACAGCATGCCGGAAATGCAGTCGCTCTATAACTCCGGACGCCTTGCCGTCATGGCAAACGTCGGCAACCTGGTACAGCCGACGTACTATGCGAACCAAAGCGTGGTGCCCACACAACTTCGGTCGCACTCGGATCAGGTGGTGCAGATGCAAACGGGTATTCCAACCTCCGGCGCCAGCACCGGCTGGGGCGGAAGGTCGGTCGACCTGATGCAAACGGCATACGGTTACAACTCCGGCTCCCAGTTTCCGGCTTCCATTTCCATGAATAGTCCCGCGCTGTTCTGCTCGGGATCGGTAGTGCAGGGAACCAGCCTTCAGCCGGGGAACTACTTCGACCAGAGTTTTACGGGGATTTACCCGCCGGCGGCGGGACTGGCCCGGCTCAATGGTCTGAAGGCGATCATTCAGGCAGCGAGCGGCAATGCCATCATCGATGCGGCCAACCGCTCGATGAACAGCGCCGTGACGTTGAACCCCATTCTGAAGGGCGCCGCGGGTGCGATCAATTTCCAGAAGCCCTTTCCGCAAACATCCATCGGTAACCAGATGGCGGAGATTGCGCGGATTATCAGTCTGAATTCGCAGTTGGGCATTGGCCGGCAGGTGTTCTTTTGCAGTCTTGGCGCCTTTGATACGCACGGCGGTCAGTCCTACCAGCAGCAGGAGAACCTGCTGGAGGTCAGCAAAGCGCTGGATGCGTTCTATGCGGCGACCGGTCAGTTGGGTGTTGCGAACCAGGTGACGACCTTCACCATGTCGGACTTCGGACGCACGCTGCAACCGAGCGGTTCGGGATCGGATCACGGTTGGGGCAACCATCATCTGGTGATGGGCGGCGCCGTCAATGGCGGCCGGTTTTATGGCCGCTTTCCCCTCATGTCGAATTACAGCAACTTCAATTCCACCGCCGATGACTATGCGGATACGCGCGGAACCATGCTTCCCAGCACGTCACTATCGCAGTATGGCGCCACGCTGGCCCAGTGGTTTGGGGCTGCCGACAATCAGTTGGATTCACTGTTCCCGACGCTGCCGAACTTTCCAGTGCGTAATCTGGGGTTCGTCTAGACCGTTGGATTAGGAAGGAAGGTATGCGCCCGGAGGGAGTCGAACCCCCGACCCCCGGATTCGAAGTCCGATGCTCTATCCAGCTGAGCTACGGGCGCATGCCACGCATTGTAGCAAAGATTGGGAATCCCCTCCCGTCCCCTCCTCCTGAGGAGGGGGGGCCGCGTCTTCCGCGCGGCCGGGGTGGTCCGGGCCGGAGATAAGCTTCGGCGTGCCTGACCACCCCGTCTGCGCTTCGCGCAGCCACCCCTCCTCAAGAGGAGGGGACGGCCCCCCAGTGTGTTAACTTATGATGTTCGGTAAGCAACAACACTGGAGTCCTTTTAATGCGAAACGTTGTCATCATAGGGTCTGGCCCCGCCGGTCTGACCGCCGCTATCTACAGCGCCCGAGCCAACCTTTCTCCGTTACTGATCGAAGGCAAGGAGCCGGGAGGCCAGCTCACCTTGACCACACTCGTCGAGAACTTCCCGGGATTTCCCGAGGGCGTTCTGGGCCCGGACCTCATCGACAACATGCGCAAGCAAGCACAGCACTTCGGCACGGAGGTTGTGAACGGCTTCGTCCATAAGGTCGATTTCAGTAAGCGCCCCTTCAAGGTGTGGTACGGGGATACGGAGGTCGAAACCAAGGCGGTGATCATTTCGACCGGGTCGTCGGCCAAGCTGATCGGCCTCGAGTCGGAACTCAAACTGATGGGGCACGGCGTTTCCACCTGTGCGACCTGCGACGGGTTCTTCTTTCGCGGAAAGAAAATCGCCATGGTCGGGGGAGGGGATTCCGCGATGGAGGAGTCGACATTCCTGACCAAGTTTGCGACAGAAGTGAATCTGATCCACCGCCGCGACACGCTCCGCGCTTCCAAGATCATGCAGGATCGCGCGATGGCCAATCCGAAGATCAAGTTCATCTGGAACACCGCGGTCGAAGAAGTTGTCGGCACGCCGCAAAGCGGAGTCACCGGCCTTCGCCTGGTCAATCTTCAAACGAAGCAGCAGTCCGAGCTGGCCGTGGATGGCTTGTTCATCGCCATCGGGCACAATCCCAACACGGAGGTCTTCAATGGCGTGATCGATCTCAATGAGCAGGGATACATTAAGACTCAGGCCAGCTCGACTCGGACCAACATCCCCGGCGTCTTTGCCTGCGGCGACGTCCAGGACCCGATCTTCCGCCAGGCCATTACCGCGGCAGGCACAGGATGTATGGCCGCGATCGAAGCAGAGCGCTGGCTCGAACATTGATCAAACGTATGGACGAGGAGCGACTTTTTACATTAGATGAAGCCAGCCAACTCCTCCCACGGCTTCGAACCATCCTTATCCAGGCGGGTGAGGAATGGCGGCGTATGCGCGAGATGAATCCCGAGATTCAGAAGGTTCGCGATAGGGTGCCCTTCGACGGGTTTTCGCCAATGGGCGTTCTGTATATCGAGGCCGTCACCCACCTCATGTATCTCCTCCAACAGGTCAAGGACATGGGGGTCCATGTAAAGGATGTCGATAAAGGCCTCTGCGATTTCCCCTATATGAGGAATGGCCGAGTGGTTTACCTGTGCTGGCACCTGGGTGAGGACTCCATCACCACCTGGCACGACATCGAAGCCGGATTTGGTGGCCGCGAACCTCTGGACGGCACGGACCGCTAGTACCCAACATGGCAGCAACCGACAAGATTCTGATTTCCCGAATCGACTGCCTGGCCGTCATTGGGGTGACCCCCGAGGAGCGGGCCCTGAAGCAGCGGCTTTCCATTGATCTCGAGTTCCTGATCGACTCCCGAAAGCCGGCGAAGACGGACTCCCTGAAGGACGCGATCGACTATGCGCAGGTCGCTGCGGTCGTGGCGGAAGTGTGCGGGAAACGCCCGTACCACTTGATCGAGACCGTCGCTGAACTCATTGCAGAACGGGTGTTGGCAGACTTTCCAACCTCCAGCACCCGGGTTCTCGTGCGGAAGATTTCTCCGGTGGCAGAACCGGGCGTAGAGTATGTTTCCGTGGAGATTGTGCGACCGTAGCTGTAACAAAAATTTGGACTTGCGTACATTTGTGTTGAACATTAGGTAGGGTGGGGCTATTCTAGGCCCCGTTTTTTGTTTGTCATTCTGGCACTCCTATAAGAGTGCATCTCAAGCTTTCTATTTCGGAAGAAACTGAAGGAGGCATCCTTGTCCAGCCCTTTAAGTCAGGCGGCGTTCGAAACACCCAATGCCGACTATACGACGAGAAACCGGTTCAAAGCCCCGCTGAAAACGCGGATCATGAAGTATGTCGATGCGGCAGTCTGCTCAGCCGCCGCGGTCGCTTTTGACGCGGTCCAGTACTTCAACCGGTTCAATCCCGCCCCGACGTTCACTCCCAAGTGGACGGAAAAGCCACTTCTGAAATCATGGCAGAAGACAAAACCGTCGCTCGGTTGGCCAAGGCAAACCGACTCGCTCTGCCCCGAGTGCGTCAAAGAAGCCCGTGAAGCCATATTCAGCGGCAAGACCGAATACACCCAGCTCCTCCACGAGAAGGTGGGCGAGATTAAGGCCGAGGTTATCGAGCGCGATGGGCAGGTCTGGATGGTCAAGGAATGCCCGCAGCATGGCAAGACCGAAGACCTCATGGCCATCGACGTGAAGTTCCTCGAGTGGATCGAGAAGAACTTCCCCGGTCGCGACATCCCGGCCCACGCGGATGAGGGCCTGCACAATCATGGCAGCAGCTCGGTGAAGCACGGCCGAGGCGCGGTCCTTACGGTGGATCTCACCAACCGCTGCAACATGATGTGCGATCCCTGCTTCATGGACGCCAACCAGGTGGGCTATGTCCACGAACTGGGCTGGCCGGAAGTGAAAGAGATCATGGACAACGCCATCGGCATCAAGCCGCGGCGCCAGATGTCCATTCAGTTCTCCGGCGGTGAGCCGACCCTGTCGCCTTTCTTCCTCGACGCCGTTTCTTACGCCCGGCAGATTGGCTACTCCAGCACCCAGGCGGCGACCAACGGTATCGAGTTCGCCAAGAGCAAGGAATTCGCCCGCAAGGCGGCCGAAGCCGGCCTTCGCTTCGTTTATCTCCAGTTCGACGGTATCGGCAACGATGCCAACAGCCATCGCCAGATCGGCAACCTCTTTGATGTCAAACTTCGGGCTATCGAGAATCTGCACGAAGCCGGCGTCGAAATCATTCTGGTCGTCACGCTGGTCAACGGCGTGAACAACGATCAGGTGGGATCGATCATCCGTTTCGCGATGGACAACCCGAAAAAGATCGCGTTCATCGCCTTCCAGCCCGTGTCGTTCACGGGCCGCGACGAAGACATCACTCCGGAACGCCGTCTGCGCCAGCGCTATACGCTGTCGCATCTGGCCAACGACGTGAAGTCGCAGGTCGGCATCACGGAGCCGACACGCGATTGGTTCCCATTGTCGATGATGGGCGCCTTCGCGGATTTCGCCGATCTCGTTCACGGACCCGGCGCCGATTGGGGCCAGGTCAGTTGCGGATGCCATCCGAACTGCGGCGTGGGCACGGTCCTGATGATCAACAAGGAAACGAAGGAGTTTGCTCCGGTTCCGCAATTCCTGAACATCCCTGGTCTCACCGCGGACATGCAGAAAGTTACCGACGCCGGCCGCGGAAAGACGTTCTCCAACGTGATGATGGGCCTGGCGCTGCTAAAGCATTACAATCCGTTCGCCGGCCCGCCAAGCCTGACCCTGGTGGACATCTTCAAGAAGTTCGACAAGTCCTTCGGTCTGTCTGGAAAGAACTACGGCAAGATCCAGGGGGAAGGCCGTCTCGAAGATATCGAGAAGCGCCGTCAGGATCCGTGGAACTTCCTCTTCATCGCCGGCATGTGGTTCCAGGATCTCTTTAACTACGATTTCCGCCGGACGGAAATGTGCATCATCCCCTACGCGACCCAGTTGGGCGAGATTTCCTTCTGCGCCTACAACACGGGCATCGGCTGGCGGAAGATCATCGAGAACATGTACAAGACGGCCAGCGTCGCGGAATGGAACAAAAAGCACGGCAAGCATGAAGTCTTCGCCGGCGGCCACGAGGTTCCGTTCGATGACAACTACAAGCCGTCGCTCATATTGAACCAGGAGGACGTGAATCGAGTTCGCGTCCTTGACGAGGATGTCGCGCAGACCGCAGCCGACGAAGAGCGAATCGCCCGCGCCAAGGCCCGAGAGGAAGAGAAGGTGAAGCGCATGATCGATGAGCTGACCTACGGCAAGAACCTCGGTGGGAACGAAGCCGGAGAACTGGTGAAGATCGAACTCGCCAAGCGGAAGATCGAAACCGTAGCGAAGTAGTTAAGTCTGGTAGACGATAAAAAAGGCCGCCCGTTTGGGCGGCCTTTTTGTTTATAGGGCGGACTGCCGGGGGCACCTTTGGCGCTTTGCGATTTGGCGTATTGCGATGAAGTCGTCGAGCGGGCGTCCCCTCCTCCTGAGGAGGGGTGGCGAACGAAGTGAGCCGGGGTGGTCAGGGTTTGCCGAGCTTTTTGTCACGCCTGGCCACTGGAAGGCGCGTGCAGGTCAGACGGTTGAAAAGTCGCGCCGGCCTGACCACCCCGGCCTTCGGCCACCCCTCCTCAAGAGGAGCGGACGCCCGCCCGACTGCTTCATCCACTTATGGCGGCCTAAATTCCCAGCGCCTTCCTGCCTGCTTCCGAGATCCGCTGTGGAGACCACGCCGGTTCCCAAACGAGTTCGATCTTCGGAGTGGGGAACCCGGCGTCCGTCAGCCTTGTCTTGATGTCCTCGCTGATGGAGACATGGGAGGGGCATTGGGGCGAAGTCATCGTAATCTTGAGATCGACCGAGTCCCTGTTGACCTGCACGCTGCAGATCAGTCCCAGGTCCACGACGTTTAATGGAATCTCGGGATCGAAGCACTCCTTCAGGACTTCATACACCAGGTCTTCCTGTGTCATCGTCGCCAGACGTGGATCGCGCGCCTTTTCCGCCAACGCCTCGGCAACGTTCGATTCCATCTTCAGGCTGGAGCGCTCAAAGACCTTCGCGTTCAGAGCCCGTTCTTCCGGCGTGAGTTCTTGCGTCACCTTCGATTGTTTGCGGACGGCAAGGACAATGGCCACAATCGTGGCTAATACTGCAATGATCGCTATCGTTTGAAACATCTCCATGATTTTCGACAGGTCCTCCCGACACTTCAAGGTCAATCTTTGCTATACTCACCTTCTGCATCACATGACTGGGAGGAATTTCATATATGCCTATTAGCCTGACCAAGAGAGCTGAAGAAAAGGTGAAGGAGATCCTGTTGGATCAGCCGGAACCGTACGCCGGACTCCGCATCCAGGTTGTCGGCGGAGGCTGCTCGGGCTTCCAGTACAGAATGGGTTTCGACAAGGCCTTCAACGACCAGAATGACCAGGTCTTTGAATTTGAAGGCCTTAAGGTATTCATCGACAAATCGAGCCTCCTGTATATGGACGGCGCCGAAGTGGACTACATCGACGGCCTGCATGGCGCCGGCTTCAAGTTCAACAACCCCAATGTCAGCGGCAGCTGCGGCTGCGGCAGCTCATTTAGCGTTTAAACAAACCGGGGGAGCTTTCACAAGCTGAGAGGATCCGGGAAAGCAATTCGGGGCGGGGTAATTCGGGGCTGGGGATGGGGTTAATTCGGGGCCGTGCTACTCGAACCCCGAATTCTGAACCACGACTTCGGGGTTCGAGGAGCACGCCCCCGAATTAACCCCATCCCCAGCCCCGAATTACCCCGCCCCGAATTGCTTTCCCGAGAACGACCCCTAGGACCTGATTCGGGTAATACCGACAAAGGGAGGATGCCATGTCCGATTTCCCACCCAGTTCGCGCGTCTATTCCGAAGGAACCCTGCACCATTCCGTACGCGTCCCCTTCCGCGACATTTCACAGAAGGACAATCCGACTCTGCGCGTCTACGACACGCGCGGTCCCTGGGGCGATCCGGAGGCC
>Ga0134121_10000153_pt1 | contig 79402 bp, 22 predicted proteins | sample KB301_FD_96463 | JGI IMG/M metagenome (GOLD analysis project Ga0134121, IMG submission 96463) | Terrestrial soil microbial communities without Nitrogen fertilizer from Kellogg Biological Station, Michigan, USA - KB3-0-1 | ecosystem: Environmental > Terrestrial > Soil > Unclassified ...
ATGAGGCGTTGCGACCTCTCGACGAGCCATTGCGACCTCTCAAGGAACCGTGGGGTGGGTCCATTGGGCTGTTGAGGCGGGTCTGCTTGTGAGCTCGCCGTCCCCCAGCTTCGCGTAGCATACTCTAGGTCGCGAAGCGACCGGCCGGGTCTGCCCGATTATTGGGTGTGGCAGCAGCCAGCCATCAGAGGTCGAGGCCGGCTCCCTGCTTTCGCAGCCACTCCTTGCGCTCCTGAAACTGGGGCATCACCTTGTCGACCTCGTTCCAGAACGCGACCGTGTGGTCGAAGTGGTGGAAGTGGCAGAGCTCGTGGACGACGATGTAGTCGATGATGGTCTGTGGCGCCATCATGCACTTCCAGTGGAACGTCAGGTCTCCGCCTGGCGAGCAAGTCGCCCAGCGGTTCCCGAGCTCGCGGACATCCACTGAGCGTGGGCTTACGCCGACCTTCGGCGCGTAGTACTTCACTCGCGCTTTGAGCCGCTCGCGACCGCGGCTCTGGAAGAACTGCCGAAAGGCTGCCCTGGCGGCCTCGACCTCGCCGTGATCCACGAGATCTCGGCGCAGGCAGAAGCGACCGTTGTGCAGTTGAAGCGCCTCGGCTTGATCGCTGACCAGGAGGAGGCGATAAGCCCGGCCAAGGTAGAGGAATCCCTCGCCATTCTTGTATTCGCGCAAAACTCTCGTTGCGTTGAGGTCACGCCACTCGGCCAGGTTCTTGTAGATCCAATAGCGCTTGGCCGCGATGATGTCCTCGACCCGTGCGTCGTCCACCCCATTCGGGGCGCGCACGAGGATGCTCCCATCGCGCTCGATGATGATGTCCGCCGTGGCCCGATGACTTCGGATGACCGTATAAGCGAGCTCTTGGACTTCTGTGGCCGTCATTTGATCAGCTCCTCGTGTCGCTTCTCGGCCAACTTTATCACTTCTACGGCAATCCGTTCGTGTTTGGCGGTCAGAGCAGGGATGTTCGCGAGCAGGATCTCCGTGTCGATGTTTCCGCGAAGTTTCTTCACTTCTATAGGCTTCCTCCAGAAGTCGAGCACGTCGATCGTATCCTGCAGCAACTCCACGACTCGGCTCATCAGGCTCTTGAGCGGCTGCCGGGCTTCCGGTGGAACCTCGGAGCCGTCGAAGCCAAGCTGCACGACGTAGTCGTAGAAGGTAGAAGCTTCCTTCGTCAGCCCATCGATAGCCTCCGTGCGGCCCTCGATGGCTTCCCTCCGGAGTTGCTCATAGTCCTCGGCCAGCGCGCTCCAGTTGTTGTGGTGGTTCTGAATGAGCTGCTCGAGTTTCTCGCTCAGCCGCTTGTAGAACGCTGGATCCTCGTCGAAGTGGACCGTGCAATGCTTGCGGATGGCGTGCTCCATCTCGCTGGCCTTGGCCTCAGGATCACCTCCGGAGTGCTTCTGCACGTGGGCGAGGAAGTCCTCCGAGAGCAACTCGATCGGCGGGATCTTGGGGTCGATGCCCAAGTCCACAAGGTACTCGTTGATGAGTGCCTTGACCTTCTCTCCCGCGTCCGCAATGTCGAGCGAGTCGTCCTTATACCGCTCCTTCACCATGCGCAGCAGGTAGCCGAAGCGCCGCGCGGCTCCCCTGAAGGGGTGCCCGGCAGGATTGGGGAGGATAAGATTCAGGCTCTGAAGGAACTTCTTCAGGTAGACCTCAAAGTCTGCGCGGGGCTTGATGTCCTTCATCGCCCCGACGGCGAGGTGTACCACAGCGACTTCGGCGGTGGGGGAGGCAAGGGTCCCCTTGAGGAAGGCCTCGATGTCGTGCACTCCCACCGACACGAAGTGCTGAACCAGCCGCCGGTAGCGCTCCTCAAGGAGTGGCAGCTCGGTCAGGCGGTTTTTGAGCCCATCCTGAATGTCCTTTGCGTCCTCCTGGGAGTAGACGGCGAGCGCTTCGGTAAGATGGTTCGCCAGGCCGATGTAGTCGACGACGAAGCCTCGGTGCTTGTTCTTCGCTACCCGGTTCACACGTGCGATCGCCTGGAGCAGATTGTGCTCGTGCAGCCTCTTGTCGATATACATTACCTGTTCGATCGGCGCGTCGAAGCCCGTGAGCAGCATGTCGCAGACGATCAGGAAGGCGATCCCGGTCAGCTCCTTGTCAGGGTCTTCGAAGTCGAACGGCTTGCAGAAGTTCTCGACAGCGTTTGTGCGCTTGGCCTCTTTGCGGGCCTCGGTGATGATGGCAGCCTCGTTCGTGGGGTCCGCTGACACCACCACGGCCGCCCTCAGGAACTCGATCCGCCGAATGAGTCGGTTATCGGGAATCGCTTTGACCTTCTCCCGATCGGCGCGTTCGCGCAAGGCATTGCGAATCGCCTTCTGGTAGCGAATGGCTGCCAACTTCGAATGGCAGACGACTTGTGCCTTGAAGCCGTCCGGTAGGACGTTGTCGACGTAATGCTCGACGAGGTCGCGAGCGATGGCCGCAATGCGCTTCTCAGCCTCCAGAATGTCGCCCGATACACCATACTTCTTCTTGATGGCGAGGAGCTCCTCCTCGGTCCGGTCTTTGAAGAGGTCCTCGAACCTGGTGTCGAAGCCGTGCTTGTCTTTGAGCGCCGTATCGGCGGTACGTCCTTCGTAGAGAATCTGCAGCGTGGCACCGTCGTTGACGGCGTCCATGAGTTTGTAGGTGTCAATGTACTCGCCGAACCGCTTCACGGTGCGCCTGGTGCCATGATGCTCGGTGATGAGGGGAGTACCTGTGAAGGCGATCCGCGTCGCGTTCGGGAAGGCCTCGAAGAGGTTGTCGCCTAGATCGGAGCTTTGGGTGCGATGGGCCTCGTCGATCATCAGCAGAATACGCTCGGACGGATTCACCACGCCGAAAGTTTTGCTCGAAGGTACCGGGTCATACACCATGCCAGGCTCGGCCGGCTTCGTTGGCGCGGGTACCCGGTAGGTTGCCAGGGCTTGGGCCAGGGCCTCGGGCAGCGTCTCAGTACGCTCCAGGAACTTGTGAGCCATCACCATGTTCACATCGGATGCTGATGTCGCGAGGTGCGAGCGGAGGTCGGCGGCGCTCTCGATGACGTTGACCCTGCCACCGATGAGCTTCGCGGTGCGGGCGAGTTGCTTTTCGAGGTCGACCCGGTCGTTGACGAGCAAAATCTTGAAGTCCTCGAGGTCCTTCGCGGCACGAAGCATGCGTGCCACGAAAACCATCGTCAAGGACTTGCCCGACCCTTGCGTATGCCAAACGACCCCCGAGCGAGCTTCCGGTGTCTTGCCATGGCGTAAGCGTTCCACGATCTTCCTGGCCGCTCGGTATTGCTGGTAGCGGCAGATGACCTTCACCCGCCGCCCCGCGTCGGTGTCCATAAAGACCGCGCAGGTGCGGAGCACGTCCAGCAGCGTCGTCGGAGCCAGAAGACCTTGAATCAGCTTCTCCTGCTCGCGCTCAACTCCCAGCGGCGGTGTGTACACGCGGCGCTCTTCCGGCCAGATGTCCTTCCATGCATAGAAGTGCTCATGCCCCGATGTAATGGTGCCGAACTCGGCCTTTTCGCCGCAGGTGCGGATCAGCAGGAGGTTCGTGTAGAACAGTCTCGGCTCACCTTCGCGAAGGCCGGCGTTGGCAGTCTCCGGGCGAGCATTCCGATAGCGAAGGAGCTGCTCGAAGGCCGCATGGAGCGGGTTTGCGGTATTCGGGTCGCCGATCTTGGCCTCGACCACCACCAACGGGATGCCGTTCACGAACAGGACGATGTCCGGGATGATGCAGCTCTTTACACATCCCGGGGTGTCGATGCGGAACTGATTGATGGCGTGGAACTGATTGCGCTCAGGGTAGTCGAAGTCGAACAGCTTCACGACGGGGTCTGCCTCGCCGGTAAGCTCGTTGACATCAACCTGCGCCTTGAGGAAGAGCGCCTGTGCAGTTTCGTTAGCTTCGAGCAGCGTGCGGTTCGGCTGGCGGAGGAGCTGATCGCGGAGGTCATCGAGCTGGCGATATGTAAGCCACGTCTCACCGCTGGATGTTCGGTTAATCGAGCGCACTGCGTCTTGAAAAACGTAAGAAAGAATCCATTCGCGAAAGTTGCCGCGCAAGCTCTTGGTCGGATCAGATGAGATGAATCCCTGACCGTGATCAACAACAGACCAGCCAAGCGAGGTGAGTTGGTCGAGAAAAGGCTTCTCGACGTGGAAGTATTCAGACATTGGCCATGACCTCACCAGAGTCGGCTATCGGTATTTGCACGCACCCTGAGAGCAGGTCATCCATCAATCCGAGCCTAAGACATTTATACTTTCTTGCTTGAACTCTCTCCTGTGCGATTTTCTCGTTAATGGCAAGAATGCGGGCAACGATCTCGTCTTGCTCCTGCAGCCCTGGTACCGCGACGAGTAGATCGCGAAGTTCGGCGACATTAAAGTGCTGCTGCGCGAGGCCGCCTTGCTTGCGAAGCACTTGCTCCTTGCCGAAGGGCGAGTTGATCCAAGCTGCAAGATAATCAGGACGAAGTTGCTTAGAGGGCCGCGAGATCAGGATGTCGATGCAGTTTGCACCTGTGTACTCGCTGGGAACTACAGCACTTGTGCCAGGGTATCCAGTGCGGACACTCAGGACATCGCCTGGGCGCACCTGACTTTTTGCGAGTTGGGCGTTGGATTGCGGAGAAATGAAGACCAAATCCGAGGGGTCGATGCCGTCCTCTCGGATGTTAGCAGAACGAAATGCTGGCACCCCTTCCTCGACATAGTACTGTGTAGGGCGAACCACAATACCAACTGTAATCATTTCGGTAAGCGCGGAACACGGGGCGCATTGCCATTCTCGGGGAATCGAGCCGATAGGCGACTCCTTGTACAAATGCGGGGCCTCGCCGCAGGGCGGGCGAGTTAGACCATCCTCTGTTACACCTTGAGTTAAAAGGCGATGCAAAAGGCCGGTCTTGATCTTCTTCATCTTCGCAATCAGGATCTCGGTTTGTCCGATGGCCTCGTCAATCGTCTCTAGAATCTCGGCTATCCGCGCTTGCTCCGGCAGCGAAGGGATCTTCACGACAAATCGGCTAAGGTGCTCTGCCGAAATGTGGATGACCGAGCTGCCTTGTCCCATTCTCGCTTTGTGTTGGTTTGCCTCGCTGCCGTTGAAAGCGTATCCCGCGAAGGCAGGATTTAGGGAGTGTATGGGGCGAAATATGATTGTATCGGCGCCGGCATAGGCTTGACTGCTGTCGCAGTAGGCTGCCGCTTTGCCAATATCCTCAAAGGTCTCGCCAGAGGCAGCAAACACAACGTCTCCGGATTGAAGGGGTGTATATGCCTGCGCGCTAGACGGCGAGATGAAGGAACAGAAGGAGCGTACGATGCAATCGTGATGAGTATAGAGATCGCCATAGCGAATACAGGGTAGCCCGCTTGCAACCTCGTCCGCCCGTGTACCACCACGACCCCGGAAGAATTCTCCGAGTGTACTGAGCGGAACCTTTTGCCAATCATCGGGGAGGAGTGGTTCTTTACACATATCCAAGCTCACACAAGAACTCCTTAAGCCTTGCCGAGGCAGCGTCTCGACGGCGCTCTATTTCCTGCGACGTCACAGCATACTTAGAGTGGAGATTTTCGAGAGCAACAAGGCACGCGCGCTGGTCGGCGCGAAGATACGACTCATAGGTTTGCACCAAGAGTCGTCGCAGCCGCTCGATAATGACTCTGCGAGCCTCGGCTCGGTCGATCTTCTCGCGAGCTGCAGCGACCAACTCCTCCTGCTTCTTCTCCGTGGTGCGCAGATCGACCTTGAGCTGCTTTACCTCATCTTCGAACGCCTTGTGTTGCGCAAGCTTCGCTTCAATGACCTCAGCTTCCTTCTGGAACGCTTTCCAATCTCCAAGACTTGGGTCGCGCTTCGACATTCTCGCACTACCCTTAACTTCCTTGAGCGTGGCTTTAAGCACCTTGACTTGGTTGCTGGGAAGTGCGCCAGTTTCGTCATCATTCTCGTAGTTTTCCTCGTCCGCTGCGGTGAGAAGCGCGCCGATCTCGGCGAGGCGAATGCGTTTTGTTTCCGACTCTGCCAGAACCGCTGGGAACTGACTCGCCAGAATGTCACCATCGGGTATGAGCTCGGCCCCCCAACCGCTGGCCGCGACGGACTTGAGGTCGGCTTTGAGCTCGTCAACGTAGCGCGCAAAGGCTCCTCGAATTTGGTGTCCCGTAATGAGCTTGCTGGCGGCGAAAGTCTGCTCTATAGACGCGAGCAACGTGCGACGCAGTTCGTAGACGTTGCCCTTCTTGCCGTTGCTGGGAGCTAGCTCTTCGATCATTGGAAGGCTCTTTTCCCACCAAGTTTCAAGAGTCTTCAGAAACGCACCGTGTGCTGATGCGATGCTGGTATCACCGTTCACGATTGTTGCAATCGCCGGTCTATCGGTGACCTCCGGCGCGAAGTCCAGATAGTCGTTGTCGCCTACTCTTGCGACGAAGCATCGCTTGCGAAGCCCCGAGTAATTCACCCAGAAATGTTCCAGCGTGTCGATCTCATTCCTTGGTACCCCACCGAGAAGGTGTGCGCGTACGTCGTGAGGCTCTGCTGGCGGTGCGTTGTCGACGTAACGCCGGATGTTGCAGTTGAAGTCCTCGACCTCGATCTCACTGATGGGTACGCGGCGCGCGTAGCCCGGCAGATCGGTTTGCTGTGCCTCGGTCAAGGCGCGGTAGGCGTGGACGATTCTCGAAAGGTCTTCGGGACGAAGAAAGTTCTGTGCTTTGCCCTCACGGAAATCGCGATCCGCGTTGATGAAGACGACATGCTTGCGGGTCTGCGCATCCTTCTTGTTCATGACGAGCACGCACGCGGGGATGCCAGTGCCGTAGAAAAGCCCGGCAGGCAGGCCGATGATTGCTTCAAGCCAGCCGCGCTCAATAAAGTGTTTTCGAGCTTCACGCTCCTCGCCACCGCGAAAGAGCACGCCGTGAGGCATCACGGTCGCCAGCTTACCGTCGGCCTTGAGCACGGCGAGCATGTGCTGGACGAACATCAAGTCCGCTTTCTTGCCTTTCTCGGGCAACCAGACGGCGAAGCGCCCGGGGTACTCCACGTCCTTCCGGATGTAGTTCTGGCTGAACGGAGGGTTGGCGAGGACGCGGTCGTATCGCTTCAACTCGCCATTTTCATCTCTGTGCTGCGGCCGGCGGATCGTGTCCTCCTGCCTGATGTCGGCATGCGAGATGCCGTGCAGGAGCATATTCATCTTGCAGATCGACCAGGTAGTGCCGATGCTCTCCTGCCCTTCGAGCGTAAGATCGCGCGGGTCGCCTCCGCACTCCTGGATGTAGTCACGCGCCTGGATGAGCATGCCGCCCGAGCCGCATGTCGGATCGTAGACGCTCATGCCAGCCTGGGGCTCTACGACCTCGACGAGAACTCGAACAACGTCGGCAGGGGTATAGAACTCGCCGGCCTTCTTGCCCGCGGAGTCGGCGAAGTATTTGATTAGGTATTCGTAAGCGGCCCCAAGTAGGTCGGGGAACTCGAAGTTCTCGTCGCGTAGCGGGATTTTCTCGAAGTTCTGGATGAAGTTCGAGAGCGTGTCGTCGTCGAGGGTTCGCTGGCCGATCTTTCGGTTGAAGTTGATTCCCTTGAGGACGTCCTGAAGGGCGTCGACATTGGCATCTTCGAGTGCTTCCAGCGCCTTGTTGAGGGCCGTTCCTACGTTGGTCTTGAGGTGCCGGATCTTCGACCAGTGCGCCTCGGGTGGAACAAAAAAAGTGTACTCGTCTGAGCTTTCGAGCTTAGTCACTATCAACGGCGGCGCCATGCCCCTCGCCTTCAGCTTTTTCTCGAGCTGTTCCCGCTCCTGATCGAAGAGGTCCGAGAGCCTCTTCAGGAAGAGCATGCCGAAGATGTATTCCTTGTATTCCGAGGCATCCATGTTGCCGCGCAAGTCGTCGCAGGCGCGGAACAGAAGGCTCGAGAGCTGGCTCAAGGTCAGCTTGGTCATCAATGGGTTCCTTCGGGGGATAGATTCCCGGCTGGCAGGGCGCGCCGTGGTAGTTTCCATGGTAGTGCGAATGGCGGCTGGAGTCGGGGACCTTTTCGTGGAGGAAGAGGCGGGTTCGGAGTTCCGGGGAGCCGCAGGAGGGTCCCCAGCGAGCCGAGCGACGAGCACCGCCTTTTCCTTCCCAGAGTCAGCCAGCTTGAGCGCGCGGCAGATCTCCTTGAGGCGATCCCGCGAAAAATTCTCGAGAATCGCCGTGATCCCCGCCTTCCGCGAGCCTGCCAGGGCCTCGACCAGAGCGCCCTTGACTCTGCGATCCTCAACCGGGAGATCGAAGCGATCCGCCATTGCGATCAGCTCTTCCCGCTTCAGTAGCCCCAGTACGTCTCTCTTCCGCGACATCCATACCTTTCGCAGCATTGATACCGAGCTACTCCGCGGCGTGGCCGCTGATGGCGGCTCGCCCTGGGAGGGCTCATGGTCTTGTCTTGGAGAGGATACTCCAAACCGGAGGTAGGGCAGGCCATCCATGTCTGGGGGAGACCGGCGCGCTGAGAGGTCGTATCGCCCCGCCATAGCTCACCGTGGTTCGAGAGGGTGGGGCCGCCGCTGAGACGTCCCGCCTGCCAGGGCCTGCGGTCGGTCTCGTGGACGGGCTGGGAACGTCTCTACGGCCTTGTGGGCGAGGTGATGCGGGTGCAGAACCTCAAGGCCGAGGCCCCGGGGAAAGGGCCGTTCCGGTCTATCGATCGATCCGCCGGCTCAACCGCCGGGAGGCGATCCCTTGGTCCGTCGCCTTGGAGCCCGGCTGAGATCGGAGGCATGCCTGGCCGAGGCAGAGGCCAACCCCTAGCCTCTCAAAATTCATGTCATACCAGGCCAGAATGATGGGGCTGGGTATGGATCGATAGCGTTGGTACCGGTCTAAATGTAACCAAATCATCATCTTAGTGTTGCCGATAGAGGGAATCCTTTCGGTCGAGGCGGGCTCCCAGTCGCGATGAATCTCACCAAGTGAACCGATTCAAAGAAGGGGCTTGACAGATGAAATCCACCTGGTGCAGTATCTGTCCGTCACGGAGTTCTAGGAACCGCCAGGTGCTTGAAGTTTCCGATGCCATGATGGCATCGGAATTTAACGAGCCCCCGAAAGGGGGCTCAGGAAAGGAGTAGACCATGGCTAAGAAGAAGGCGGAAGGCGACAAGAAGGCCCTGTTGACGCGCCGGCAGGGACAACAGTTCAAGGAATGGAGGAAGGTCGCGGTCGCGGTGGCCGCCAACCTCGCGGATCTGCCGGGAGCGGTGGTCCAGCACGCGGAGCTGGTGAGTGTCATCGAGGAGGTGGACAGGATCCTCGCCGAGCAGGCCGTCTTTCAGGCGAGCAAGCAGATGACCTCGAGGCGCTTGCAGACTCTGGTCAACCAGGGTGGAAAGCTCAACACGGTGCTGAAGGCGATCGCCAAGCAGCGCTACGGCCACGGTAACGACAAGCTGGTGGAGTTCGGAATCCAGCCGCTCCGCAGCCGTCCCAAGCCCACGGTGGTGCCGCCCGCGGCTCCGCCTCCCACCGAGGCCGCCGGCCCGCCGGATACCTCGGTCCCCACCTCCATCACCCCATTCAGCTAGCGAGCAGCATCCTTGCCCGGGGGCGTGCCGAGTGCACGCCCCCGGGCAAGGCCCTTCGCGCGGAAGCCTCCTCCGAGCTCAGTCGTCCTTGCTTCTGGATTTCTGGCGCGTCCTCACCGGGTCGAGCTGTCGGCCAAGCTATGAGCCTCGGCGCGCTCGATGCACCCTTCCAGGACCTTGGCGAGGGCCTCCACGTGGGGGGCTTCGACGATCGTCTGGTGGTTGCCGGGGACGGTGTGGATCTCTACGCCGCCCTCCGCGACGGCGCCCCAGCCGAGGGTGGGGTCCTCGAAGATCCGCCGCCGTTGCGGGGCCACTTCGCGCAGGGCGGCCGCGTCGATGGTTTTCGCCCTCAGCAGGGTGATCCTTCCGGGATAGGTGGACGCTCGGTAGCGCTCGATGGCCGTCGCCCGGGTGCTGTAGCCCAGGACCAGCTTGCGCAGCAGCGGGAGGTCGAAGCCGGGGCCGAGCGCCTCCTGGCCTCCGAGGAGCTCCAGACCCTTTGCGAGTTGGGCGTCGAGGGGAAGGCCGCGCAGGGCGTCCGCGTCGAGATTCAGGGTCCGGCCCTCGCCGCGGGCGCGATGCGAGAGGATTTCGGCGATGACGGAGGCGGTGTCGACCTCCGCGGTTTCGTCGCCCGGCGAGACCGGCTGATCCAGGATGGCGAGCAGCGCCACCTCGTCTCCGGCCCGGTTGAGCTGCCGAGCCATCTCGAACGCGACGATCGCGCCGAAGGACCAGCCAGCCAGGAGGTAGGGGCCGGCCGGTTGCAGGCTCCGCACGGCTTCGAGGTACTCGGCCGCCGTCTCTTCGATCGTAATCCGCCGTTTTGCCTCCAACCTCTCGAGGGGGCGCCCCTGGAGGCCGTAGACCGGCTGGCCGGTGCCGAGGTGGCGGGCGAGCTGGTAGTAGCAAAGAACCTCGCCCCCGAGCGGATGGACGCAGAAGAGCGGCGCCCGCTCCCCGAGGGGCTGGATCGGCACCAGCGGCGACCAGGAGCTGGAAGGCTTGAAGGCCTCTCCGCTCTCCCGGCCGTGCCGGATCAGTTGCCGCAAGGCTCCGGCATAGTCCGCGGCCAGGCGCTCGGCCGTCTCCCGGCGGTACCTGCGCGAGCCGTAGGTCAGGGTGATCCGGAGACGGCCTTCGGCCACCAGGCCGACGATCTCCAACGGATGGGAGCGCTGGGCGCGCGGGCTCCGGCTGGGGCCGGGAGAGGCCGAGGAGACCTGGAACAGGGAGCTCTCTCCGGACGAAGCACCGACTTGTCCCAGGTAGTTGAAGAGAATCTCGGCGTGCCCTGGCGCGGCGCGCAGCCGCTCCCGGGCGCTCACCAGGGCCTCTTCGGGACCCGCGTCGCCTTTCTCCAGCACGAGCGGCGAGAGGGAGGTGAACCAGCCCACGGTGCGCGAGACGTCGAGATCGTCGCTGGCATCGCCGGAGACCGCGTCGCGGCCGTGCCCTTCCAGGTCCACTCCCAGGCGCGGCGAGCCGGTCCAACCCGCCAGGGCCCGAGCGAGAGAGCTGAGCAGCGCGTCGTCGATGCGGCTCTGGAACGCCGACGGCAGGGTCTGGAGCAGGTCCGTGGTCTCTTCGGCACTGAGCTCGAAGGAGACGGAGGCCTCGTCGCCCACGAGATCGCGGGCCGAGGGGAAGTCGGCGGGCAGACGGGGAAGCTGGATCGTTTCGGGCTCCTCCGGGCCGGCCTGACCTGCGAGCCGGCGAGCCCACTCCTGGAACGAGGTGGTCTTGGGCGGCAGGGCGGGGTGCAGGCCGCTCGCGGCCTGGCGGTAGGCCGCTTCGAGATCCTCCAGCAGCACTCGCCAGGAAACGCCGTCCACCACCAGGTGGTGGGCCACCCAGAGCAGCCGCGACGGCTGACCGGTGCCCATGGAGAACTGGCCGAGGCGGGTGAGCGGTCCGGCCGGCAGATCGAAGCCGGTCTGGATCGCGACGGCGGCCTGCTCAAAGGCCTCGTCCCGGCGAGGTGCCGGCAGGGCGGAGAGGTCGACCTGGTGGAGGGGCGTCAAACGCTCGGCCGGCGCGTTCTCCTGGTGCCAGCCGCTCTCTCGGAGATCGAAGCGCAGGCGTAGGCCGTCGTGGTGCTCCACGACGGCGGCCATGGCAATCTCCAGGGCGGCCGGACTCAGGGGCTCCAGCGTCTCCAGCAGCAGGGCCTGGTTGAAGTAGTGGGGCTCCGCGAAGCCCTGCTCGAAGAACCAGCGCTGGATCGGGGTGAGCGGCACCTCGCCCGTCACCGGCCCCTGCTCGGCATGGACGGCGGCGGTCTCCGTCACGATGGCGTGGCGGGCTAGGGCCTCTACCGTCTGGTGCTCGAAGATCTGCCGCATGGTGAAGCTCAGACCGGCCTGGCGCGCCCGGGCCACGATCTGGACGGAGAGGATGGAGTCGCCTCCCAGCTCGAAGAAGTTGTCGGTCACCCCTACCCGCGGCAGGCGCAGGATCTCGGCCCATACCGTCGCCAGGATCTCCTCCTCGCGGGTGCGCGGCGCCACGGAGCCCCTCTCTCTCGCGCCGGGCTGCTCCGGAGTGGGCAGGGCCTTGCGGTCCAGCTTGCCGTTGGGAGTGAGGGGTAACGTCGCGAGCGTGACGAAGAGGGAGGGCACCATGGCCTCCGGCAACCGCTCGCGCAGGGCCAGGCGCAGCTCTTCGGCCGGAACGCCGCCGGTGACGTAAGCGATCAGCCGCTTTTCGGATTGATCCCCTAGAACCATCGCAACCGCCTCGCGGACTCCGGGCAGGGCGGTCAGAGCCGCTTCGATCTCGCCCAGCTCGATGCGGACGCCGCGGATCTTGACCTGGTGATCCAGTCGGCCGAGGTACTCGATGGCGCCGTCGGCGCGCCAGCGCGCCAGGTCGCCGGTGCGGTAGGCGCGCTCGCCGGACTCCTGGCTCTCCGGGTCCGGCAGGAAGCGCTCGGCCGTGAGATCGGGGCGCTCGACGTAGCCGCGCGCCAGGTTGACGCCGGCGATGAACAGCTCGCCGGGGACTCCCACCGGCACCGGCAGCAGGTTGCGGTCGAGCAGGTGGATGCGGGTGTTGGCGATCGGCCGCCCGATGGGGACGCCGGCCCGGTAGCGCTCACCGGCCTCACAGACCCAGGAGGTGACGTCCACCGCGGCCTCGGTGGGGCCGTAGAGGTTGTGCAGCCGGGCGTGGCCGAGGCGGTCGGCGAAGCGGCGGGCGAGCTCGGCGGAGAGGGCCTCGCCGCTGCACACCACGTCGCGCAGGGAGCGGCAGTCTTCGATGCCGGGCTCCTCCAGGAAGAGCTGGAGCATGGAGGGGACGAAGTGCAGCACCGTGATCCCCTCCCCGGCGATGACGCGCGCCAGGTAGGCGTTGTCGCGATGGCCGCCGGGGAGGGCGACGACCAGCCGGGCTCCCGTCATCAACGGCCAGAACAGCTCCCACACCGAGACGTCGAAGCTGAACGGGGTCTTCTGGAGCACCCGGTCGGCGGCGGAGAGGTGCAGAGCGTCCTGCATCCAGAGGAGACGGTTGACGATGGCGCGGTGGGAGATCACGGCGCCCTTGGGCCGGCCCGTGGAGCCGGAGGTGTAGAGCACGTAGGCCGGGTGGTCGGGATCGACGTGCACCGAAAGCGGGCCGTCCGGAAGGTTGGTGTCTGCCGGCTCGCCGGGCTCCAGGAACAGCATGCGGTCCCTATCACCAGATCGATTGCCCGGCAGGCGATCGGCCAGGCCGGCGCTGGTCACGATGAGCCGCAGGCGGGCGTCGCGGTCCTGGAAGGCGAGGCGGTCCGCCGGGTGGTCGGGGTCGAGGGGGACATAGGCGGCGCCCGCTTTGAGGATGCCGAGGAGGGCGACGAGCAGCTCGCAGGAGCGCTCCAGGAGCACGCCGACGCGGCTCTCCGGGCCGCAGCCGAGGGATTGGAGGCGGTGCGCCAGGCGGTTGGTCCGCCGGTCGAGCTCGCCGTAGGTCAGCTCCTCCGTCTCGAAAGCGATCGCCACGGCCTCGGGAGTGCGGGCGGCCTGGTCCTCGATCCAGGCATGGAGCGGGCGATCGAGGGGGTAGGTGACGGCGGTATCGTTCCAGGCGCGGAGCTGGAGTGCCTCCTCGGGGTTGAGCAGGCCCACCTCCCCGGCGCGGCGCTCCGGCTCTTCGGCGAGGCCGGAGAGCAGCGTTTCGAAGCCGGCGATCAGGCGGTCGACGGTGGCGGCGTCGAACAGGTCGGTGGCGTACTCGACCAGCCCCAGCAGCTCGCCGTCGTGCTCCGCGAGGCTGAGGGTGAGATCGAACTTCGACGTCGTCGCTTCCAACTCCACCGGCCGCAACCGCAAGGTCGTGATCTCCAGGCTTCCGGCGGGAGCGTTCTGGAGGACGAGCATGGCCTGGAACAGGGGGGTGTGGGCGAGGCTCCTTTCGGGGGCCAGCTCCTCGACCAGCTTCTCGAACGGCACGTCCTGGTGGAGATAGGCGGCGAGCGCCGTCTCGCGCGCCCGGCCCAGCAGCTCGCGGAAGGTGGGAGAGCCCGCGAGGTCGCCCCGAAGAACGAGGGTGTTGACGAAGAAGCCGATCAGATCCTCGGTTTCTACCCGGTTGCGCCCGGCGACGGGGGAGCCGACGGCGAGGTCGTCCTGGCCGCTGAAGCGGCCGAGAAGGGCCTGGAAGGTGGCGAGGAGGACCATGAAGAGCGTGGCACCTTCCTCCCGGCCGAGGGCGCCGGCCTCGCGGACCCTTTCGGCAGGCAGGCGCACCGGGCGGGTGGCGCCGCGGAAGCTCTGCGCCGTGGGGCGCGGCCGGTCGGTGGGCAGCTCCAGGAGGGGGGGCAGATCCGCGAGCTGGTTGCGCCACCAGTCGATCTCGTTCTTCAGGACCTCGCCGCGCAGCCAGGAGTGCTGCCAGACGGCGAAGTCCGCGTATTGCACCGGCAATGCCTGCAGGGGTGACAGGGGAGACGGCCGGCCGGCAGCGAACGCCGGGTAGAGCGCCGCGATTTCGCGCACCAGGATTCCCAGGGACCAGCCGTCGCTCGCGATGTGATGCTGGGTCAGCACGGCGACGTGATCCTCCTCGCCGAGGCGCAGCAGCAGGCCGCGCAGCATCGGATCGCGGGCGAGATCGAACGGCCGGCCGGCCTCTTCGGCGGCCCGGGCGAGCGCCGCGGCCTCGCGCTCGGGCTCCGGCAGGGCGGAGAGATCCACCCGCGGCAGGACGAAGGGAGCCGGCGGCAGGATGACCTGCACCGGTTTGCCCTCGGCCGTCATAAAGACCGTGCGCAGCGCCTCGTGCCGGCGCACGATCTCACTTAGGCTGCGGGTGAGCACGCCGCTGTCCAGCGGCCCTTCGATGCGCAGCGCCATGGCCAGGTTGTAGAGCGGGCTGCCCGGTTCGAGCTGATCGATGAGCCACAGCCGCTGTTGGGCGAACGACAGGGGGAGGGCTCCCTGCCGCGGCACCGGCCGGAGCGGAGGAACGGTCAAGCCGGCGCCGGAGCGGCGCGCCGCTTCGACCCGGGCGGCGAGGCCCGCCACCGTCGGGGCCTCGAAGAGGTCGCGCAGCGGCATCTCGACGCCGAAGGCGGCGCGCAGGCGCGACATCACCTGCGTCGCCAGCAGCGAGTGGCCGCCCAAGGCAAAGAAGTGATCGTGCGCTCCGACCCGGTCCAGCCCGAGGAGGCCGGACCAGATACCGGCGAGCACCTCCTCGACCGGCGTGCGGGGCGCGAGATAGGTCTCGGGAGCGCTCTGCCGGTCGGGCGCCGGCAGGGCCTCGCGGTCCACCTTGCCGTTGGCGGTGAGGGGCAGCGCCTCGAGCGTCACGAAGGCGGTGGGGATCATGTAGTCGGGCAGCCGCTCGCTCAAGGCCTCGCGTAGCGTGCTTGCTGAGGCGTCGCCCACCACGTAGGCGACCAATCCGACGGATCCGCCCGATCGCGCCAGGACGACCGCCTCGCGGACTCCCGCAAGAGATACCAGCGCGGCCTCGATCTCGCCCAGCTCGATGCGGAAGCCGCGGATCTTGACCTGATGATCCGTGCGGCCCAGGAACTCGATCGTGCCGTCCGGCAGGCGGCGGCCGAGATCGCCGGTCCGGTAGAGCCGCTCGCCCGGAGAGAAGGGGTCTGGAACGAGCCGTTCGGCCGTCAGGTCCGGCCGGTGGAGATAGCCGCGGCAGACGCCCGCGCCGCCGATGTAGAGCTCGCCCGTCACTCCGGCGGGGACCGGCGCCATCCGCGGGTCCAGGAGCAGCATACGGGTGCCGGCGATCGGGCGTCCGATGGGCACCGGGCCGGCCGCCGGCAGCGACTGCGGAATCTCGTACGTGCAGCACCCGACCACCGTCTCCGTGGGGCCGTACTCGTTGATCAAACGCAGGCCTGGAGCGTGGAGGCGCCAGAAGGCGAGCTGCTCGGCGGAGAGCGTCTCGCCGCCGATGACGAAGGCCTCCGCGCAGCCGGCGGCGCGCTCGGGCGGCAGCAGCCGCTGGAGGACGTCCAGGTGGGCGGGGGTGAGCTTCACCAGCCCGAAGCCGCCCTCGGCGAGCGCCGTAGCCAGCCCCTCGATCCCGGCGGCCTCGGGCACCAGCTCGACGCAGCGGCCGGCGAGGAGCGGCAGGAAGAGGCTCGTCACCGTCAGGTCGAAGCTCACCGGCGAGTGGACCGGGGCGCCTCGCCCCTCGCCCGCTGGATAGGCCTCCGCCGCCCAGAGCAGGTAGTTGGCGAGGCCGCGGTGGGTGACGGCCACACCCTTGGGCTGGCCGGTCGAGCCCGAGGTGTAGAGCACGTAGGCGAGGTTGTCGGCGGTTGGCCGAAGAGCCGGAGCCCCGCCTTCGGCGATCTCGGGCAGATCGTCGAGGCAGACGACACGGCGGGAACCCGTGGGAACCGCCGACAGAAGGGCCGTCCGGGTGAGCAGAAGGGGGGCGCGGGAGTCGTCGAGCAGGAACGCCAGACGCTGGGCCGGCAGCGAGGTCTCGAGCGGCAGGTAGGCGGCGCCCGCCTTCAGCACGGCGAGCAGGGCCACCACCAGATCGACCGAGCGCTCCAGGTATATCGCCACGAGGACGTCCGGACCGGCGCCGAGAGCCCGGAGGTGGGCGGCCAGGCGGTCTGAGCGGGCGGCCAGCTCGCCATGCGTCAACCGTTCCCAGCCGTGGAGGAGGGCCGGCCGCTCGGGAGACCGGGCCGCCTGGGCCGCGAGGAGATCGTGGACGAGGAGGTCGCCCGCGGGTACCGCGGTGTCGTTCCACTCGGCGAGGGCCTGGTGGCGCTCGGCCGGGGAGAGGAGAGGCAGCTCCGCGGCCGGCTGTTCCGGCGTCGCCAGGGCCGCCGCCAGCAGCCTGCCGTACTGCTGGACCCAGCGGTCGATGGTGGCGGCGTCGAACAGGTCGGTGGCGTACTCGACGGAGCCGAGGATCTCGCCTTCGTGCTCCGCGAGGTTGAGCGTGAGATCGAACTTCGCCGTCGTCGCAGTGCCGCCTAGGGGTCGCAGATGCAGATCCGCAAACTCCAGGCTGCCGGCGGGAGCGTTCTGGAGGACGAGCATGGCCTGGAAGAGGGGAGCGTGGGCGAGGCTCCGCTCGGGAGCCAGCTCCTCGACCAGCTTTTCGAACGGCACGTCCTGGTGGAGGTAAGCGGCGAGCGCCGTCTCGCGCGTCCGGCCGAGCAGGTCGCCGAAGGTGGGCGTGCCCGCCAGGTCCGCCCGCATCACCAGAGTGTTGACGAAGAAGCCGATCAATCCCTCGGTCTCCACCCGGTCGCGCCCGGCCGTGGGGGAGCCCACCGCCAAGTCGTCCTGCCGGCTGGCGCGCGAGAGAAGGGCCTGGAAGCCGGCCAGGAGCACCATGAAGAGCGTCGCACCCTCGCGCCGGCCGAGGGCCTCGGCCCGGCGGGCGATCTCGGCGGGCAGATGCACCGGTCGCGTGGCGCCGCGATAGCTCTGCGCCGCGGGGCGCGGCCGGTCGGTGGGCAGCTCCAGGAGGGGGGGCAGGCTGGCGAGCTTACCGGCCCACCAGTCGATCTCCCGCTCCAGGACCTCGCCGCGCAACCAGGAGCGCTGCCAGACGGCGAAGTCCGCGTACTGCACGAGCAGCTCCGGCAGGGGTGAGGGATCGCCTTGGGCGAAGGCGGAGTAGAGCGCCGTCACCTCGCTCACCAGGATGCCCATCGACCAGCCGTCGCTCGCGATGTGGTGCAGGGTGAGGGCGACGGCGTGGTCCTCCGCCGAGAGGCGCAGCAGCAGGCCGCGCAGCTTCAGATCGCGGGCGAGATCGAACGGCCGGCCGGCCTCTTCGGCGGCCAGATCGAGAGCCACCGCCTCGCGCGCGGTCTCCGGCAGAGCCGAGAGGTCCACGAGCGGCAGGGCGAAGGGGGCCGGGGGGGCGATGACCTGCACGGCTGAGTCCCCGCGCAGGGCGAAGACGGTGCGCAAGGCCTCGTGGCGGCGCACGATCTCTCTTAAGGAACGCGCCAGCACGGTGGGATCGAGCGGCCCCGCGACACGCAGCGCCAGGGGCATGTTGTAGAGCGGCGTGCCGGGCTCGAGTTGGTCGATGAACCACAGCCGTGCTTGAGCGAAGGAGAGAGGCAGGGGTTCATTGCGCGGCGCCGGCAGGAGCGGCGGGAGGGCCGCCTCGGCGCCGGTGCGGCGGGCCGCTTCGATCCGGGCGGCGAGGCCGGCTACCGTCGGGGCCTCGAAGAGATCGCGTACCGGCAGCTCGACGCCGAAGGCGGCGCGCAGGCGCGAGATCACCCGCGCCGCCAGCAGCGAGTGGCCGCCCAGCTCGAAGAAGTTGCCGTCCGCTCCAACCCGTTCAACGCCGAGAAGCTCGGCCCATAGGCCGGCCACCACCTCTTCGACCGGCGTGCGCGGGGCGAGGAAGGTCTCCGGCGCGCTCGCTCCTTCCGGCGCCGGCAGGGCCTTGCGGTCCACCTTGCCGTTGGGGGTGAGGGGGAGGAATTCGAGCGTCACGAAGGCGGCCGGCACCATGTAGTCCGGCAGCCGTTCGTGGAGCCCGCTGCGGATGTCGTCGATCGTGGCGTCTCCTACCACGTAGGCCACCAGCCGCTTGCCTCCCGGCTCCTCGCGCGGCAGCACCACCGCCTCGCGCACCCCGGGCAGCGTCAGGAGCGCCGCCTCGATCTCGCCGGGCTCGATGCGGAAGCCGCGGATCTTGACTTGGCCGTCCAGGCGGCCGAGGAACTCCACCGCGCCGTCCGGCCGCTGGCGGACGAGGTCGCCCGTGCGGTAGAGACGAGATCCCGGGTGCGGGCCGAAGGGGTCGGGCACGAAACGCTCGGCGGTCAGCTCCGGCCGGTCGTGATAGCCGTGCGCCACGCCGTCGCCTCCCAGATAGAGATCGCCCGGCACTCCCACCGGCTGGAGGGTGAGCTCCGGCGTCAGGACGTAGGCGGTGCCATTGGCGAGCGGCTTGCCGATGGGCACGGTCTCCCCCGGCGGCACGGCCTCCACCCGCTGCCAGGTGGCGTAGGTCGTCGTCTCGGTGGGGCCGTAGAGGTGGAGCAGATGCTCGGGGGGCCCGTCTCGCAATACCGTGCGCACCGCCGCGGGGTCGACCGCCTCGCCGCCGAAGAGCAGCACGCGCACGGGGGAGAACGCTCCCGGCGCCTCGCGGGCCATCTGGTTGAAGAGCGCGGTGGTGAGGAACAGCACGTTGACGCCTTCGCGGCCCAGCGCGGCGCTCAGAAGGCTGGGAGAGAGGATCGTCTCGCGCTCCAGGCCCACCAGCCGGGCGCCGTTGAGCAGGGCGCCCCAGATCTCGAAGGTGGCGGCGTCGAACGCGCTGTTCGAGGTCTGCGCCACCCGGTCGTCCGGGCCGAGGGAAATGTAGTCGGTGTCGCGCACCAGGCGGACGACGGCGCGATGGGGCACGACGACCCCCTTCGGCCGGCCGGTCGAGCCGGAGGTGTAGATCACGCAGGCGGGATCGCCGGGCGAGGAGAGGCTCGCGAGGCTCGTCGCCTCGCCGGTCTCCTCTCGGTCCAGCCACTCGACGCGCAGGCCCTCCCGGGTGGGGAATCGCCCGATCAGGCCCTCCTCCGCGACGAGCACGACGGCGCCGGTGTCCTCCAGCATGAAGTCGAGCCGCTCGTGCGGGTGGGCGAGGTCGAGGGGCATGTAGGCGCCGCCCGCCGTGAGGATGCCGAGCATCCCCGTCACCAGCTCCGGCAGGCTCTCGGCGCAGAGGCCCACGATCGAGCCGGGGCCGACGCCCGCGTCCCGCAGCCGGCGGGCCAGCCGGCGCGAGCGGCGGGCGATCTCCCCATAGGTGAGCTCGCGGCCGGCGAACTTCACGGCGACGGCGTTCGGCGAGCGCTCCGCCTGCTCGGCGAACAGCTCGTGGATGGCCGCTTGCGGGTAGTCGCGGGCCGTAGCGTTCCAGCTCGCGAGCTGGCGGATCTCGGCGGGGGTGAGCAGGCCCACCTCCGCGACGCGGCGGTCCGGTTCTTCGACGAGGCCGGCGAGGAGGCGCTCGAAGTGCCCGATCAGCCGGTCGACGGTGGCGCCGTCGTAGAGGTCGGCGGCGTACTCGATCGTTCCGCTGAGCTCGCCGTCGTGCTCTTCGAGGTTGAGCGTGAGGTCGAACTTCGCCGACGTCGCCTCCTGGCCCACCGGCTGAAGACGCAGGTCCTGAACCTCCAGGGTGCCGCCGGGAGAGTTCTGCATGGCGAACATCACCTGCACCAAGGGAGAGTGGGCGAGGCTCCTCTCCGTCGCCAACTCCTCGACCAGCCTTTCGAACGGCACGTCCTGGTGGGCCTGGGCGGCGAGCTCGGTCTCGCGCACTTGGGCCAGCAGCTCGCGGAAGGTGGGATGGCCCGTCAGGTCGCTGCGCAGGATCAGGTTGTTGACGAAGAACCCGATCAGCCCCTCCAGCTCCACGCGGTTGCGCCCGGCCACGGGGATGCCCACCGCGAGATCATCCTGGCCGCTGTAGCGGGCCAGCAGGGCCTGGAAGGCGGCCATCAGCACCATGAAGAGCGTGGCCCCCTCGCGCCGGCTTAGGGTCTCGGCCAAGAGGATGAGCCCCGCGGGCAGTCGCACCGGGCGCTCTCCGCCGCGGAAGCTCTGCACCGCGGGCCGGGGGCGGTCGGTGGGCAGCTCCAGGAGGGGCGGCAGGCCGGCGAGCTGGCGGCGCCACCAGTCGATCTCCCGCTCCAGGACCTCGCCGTGCAGCCAGGAGCGCTGCCAGACCGCGAAGTCCGCGTACTGCACCGGCAGCTCCGGCAGGGGCGAGGGCTGCCCTTGAGCGAAGGCGGCGTAGAGCGCCGTCACCTCGCGCACCAGGATGCCCATCGACCAGCCGTCGCTCGCCACGTGGTGGGTGGTGAGGGCGACGGTGTGATTCTCCGTCTCCAGTCTCACGAGCACGCCGCGAAGCTTGAGATCGCGGGCGAGATCGAACGGCCGGCCGGCCTCGTCCACGGTCAGGGCGAGAGCCGCCGCCTCGCGCGCGGGCTCCGGCAGGCCGGAGAGGTCCACCAACGGCAGGGAGAAAGATGCCGGCGGCAGAATTACCTGCACCGGCGAGTCACCCTGCAAGGTGAAGACGGTGCGCACGGCCTCGTGGCGGCGCAAGATCTCTTCCAGGCAGCGCCGCAGCACGGCGGCGTCGAGCGGTCCCGCGACGCGCAGCGCCAGGGCCAGGTTGTAGATCGGCGTGCCCGGTTCGAGCTGATCGACGAACCAGAGACGGGCTTGAGCGAACGACAGGGGCAGAGGCCCCTGCCGCGATGCCCGGACGAGAGGGGGAACTCCCTCCGTTTCGCCCCGGCGCTGCTCCACCTCGGCTGCCAGAGCGGCCACGGTGGGCGCCTCGAAGAGAGTGCGCAAGGGAAGCTCGACGCCGAACCCGGCCTGGAGGCGCGAGACGAGCTGGAGACCCAGCAGCGAATGGCCGCCCAGGGCGAAGAAGCTGTCGTGGGCTCCCACCCGGTCGATGCCAAGCAGATCGCCCCAGATCGCGGCGAGCCGCCGCTCGGTCTCGGTGCGCGGCTCCTCATAGAGGGTGTCGATCCCGGGCCGGGCATGGCCGGTGGTCGCGGGAAGCTCAAGGGGCGTGGCGGGCTGGGGCGTCAGGCCGAGAAGAGCGTCGAGGGCCTCGGGCGTAGGGGGGCCCGACGGGAGAGTCACGACCCGGACGCCGCGCGCTTCCAGCGCGGCGGCCCAGGCGGGGTCCGCTCCTGCCGGCAGCAGGAGGACGCCGGGAGACGACGTTTTCTCGATCCCTGGCTCTATCCAATACCGCTGCCGCTCGAACGGATAGGTGGGCAGCGACACCCGCCGGCGGCGCTCGCCGCCCTGGAACCCGGCCCAGTCGATCTCCACGCCGGAGAGCCAGAGACGGCCCAGACCCTGGAGCAGGAAGCCGAGGTCCGGCTGCCGGTCGAGCTCGTGGCGCAGCGAGGAGAGGACCGCGCCGGCACCTTCTGCCGGCACCTGCTGGAGGGCCAGGCTGCCCAGGGTCTGGCCGGGACCCATCTCCAACAGCACTCGTCCGGACTCGCGCCACAGCTCGGCGACGCCATCGGCGAAGCGAACGGGCGACACGAGATGGCGCACCCAGTAATCGGGGTCCGTGGCCTGGGCGGGAGAGATCCAGGTCCCCGTGACGTTCGAGAGATAGGGGATGCGCGGTGGCGCCAGGGGGATGGCGGCGAGCAGCTCCCGCAACTCGGCGGCGACCGGCTGCATCATCCAGGAGTGGAAGGCCTGGTCCGCCTGCAACCGGCGGCAGGGCACCCCTTCTCCGGCGAGCCTTTGCTCCAGGCCAGCGATGGCATCGGGGGGACCTGCCACCACCGACACCGCCGGAGCGTTGACGGCGGCGAGTGACAGCTCCGGCGTGAGCCGCGCCCGCGTCTCCTCCTCCGCCAGCGGCACGGCCAGCAGGGCTCCCGGCGGCAGCTCGCCGATCAGCCGGGCGCGCCGGGCGACCAGCGCCAGGGCGTCGGGAAGCTCCATCACGCCGGCGAGACATGCCGCCGTGTACTCGCCCAGGCTGTAGCCGAGGAGGGCCGCCGGCCGCACGCCCCAACTCATCCACAGCCGGGCGAGGGAGTAGCCGACGGCGAACATCGCCGGCTGGGCGATGCGGGTCTCGCGAAGGAGAGCCCGCGCGGGCGTTTCCCGCCGTCCCCTCCCGAGCAGAGCGCGCAGGTCGAGGCCCGCGGGAGCTGTTGTTTCCGCGGGCTCCTCGGTGAACAGCGTCTCGCGCAGGTCGAGCCCGAGGTGCGGCCGGAGCAACTCGGCGCAGCGGTCCATCTCCTGGTGGAACACCGGCTCGTCCTGGTAGAGGCCCCGGGCCAGGCCCGGATATTGATCGCCGACCCCGGGCAGTAGGAAGGCGACGCCGCGCCGGCCCCCCTCCCGGGCGGCGGCGGTCCACACCCGTTGCGGGTTCCGCTCTCGTAGCGATCCCACGGCCTCCTCGCGCGTCGCCGCCAGCACCGCGCGGCGTTGCGTGAAAGGCCGCCGGCCCACCCGCAGGGTGTAGGCGGCGTCGGCGAGGCTCAAGGTCGCGTCCTTCTCCAGACGCTCGGCGAGGGCGTCCGTCATCCGTTCAAGGGCCGCGGGCGTGCGCGCCGAGAGCAGCAGCGCCTGACAGGGACGCGACGGATCGGAGGGCACCGCGGGAGGCGCCTCTTCGAGCACCGCGTGCACGTTGGTGCCGCCGATGCCGAAGGCGCTCACTCCGGCGCGGCGGGGCTCGCCGTTGGCGGTCCAGTCGGTCAGCCGGTCGGCCACCCGGAACGGGCCCGCGGCGAAGTCGATGGCGGGGTTCGGCGCCTTGAAGTGCAGGCTGGGCGGGATCTGGCGGTGCTCCAGGGCGAGCACCGTCTTGATCAGGCCGGTGACGCCAGCCGCCGCGTCCAGGTGGCCGACGTTGGTCTTCACCGAGCCGAGGAGGCAGTAGCCGGTGCGGCTGGCCTCCCCGCCGAAAGCCCCTTTGAAGGCCAGATTGAGGGCGGCGACCTCGATGGGATCGCCCAGGGGGGTCCCGCTGCCGTGTGCCTCGACGTAGGCGATGCTCTCCGGAGAGACCCCGGCGTCGGCGAGCGCCGCGGAGATGACCGCCGCCTGCCCGGCGATGCTCGGCGCGGTGTAGCCCGCCTTGCCGGAGCCGCCGTCGTTGTTGGCCGCCGAGCCGAGGACGACGGCGTGGATGGTGTCGCCATGGGCCAGCGCGTCCTCCAGCCGCTTGAGCACGACGATGCCGGTGCCGCTGCCTCCCACCGTGCCGCGCGCCGCCTCGTCGAAGGCGCGGCAGCAGCCGTCGGGTGAGGCGATGCCCCCCTCCTCGTAGAGATAGCCGGCGCCCTGGGGCAGGGCGATGGACACGCCGCCGGCCAGCGCCATGTCGCAGGCGCCGAGACGGAGGTTCTGACAGGCCAGGTGGATTGCCATCAGCGAGCTGGAGCAGGCCGTCTGGACGGTCAGACTGGGACCGGAGAGATCCAGCTTGTAGGAGACGCGGGTGGCCAGGAAGTCCTTGTCGTTGCCCAGCAGGAGCTCGAGCCCGCCCGCCGTCTCGGCGCTGGCGCTGGTGACGATCTGGTGCAGGTAGCGGCTGAACCCCAGGCTGGCGAACACGCCGACCGGCCCGGGCACGCGCAGGGAGTCGTAGCCGGCGTCCTCCAGGGCCTCCCAGGCGCATTCGAGGAAGATACGCTGCTGGGGGTCCAGTAGCTCGGCCTCGCGCGGGTTGTAGCCGAAGAAGCCGGCGTCGAACATCTCCACCCCTTCGAGCACTCCGACGGCCGGCACGTAGCGGGGATCGCGCCGCAGCTCGGGAGGGACGCCGGCGGCGGCGAGCTCCTCGTCGCTGAAGCGGGCGATCGAGGCGACGCCGTCGCGCAGGTTGGCCCACAGCCCCTCCACGCCGGAGGCCCCGGGGAAGCGGCCGGAGAGGCCGACGATGGCGATGGCACCGTTTCCATGGGCTCTCGCCGCGGTGGAGCGTCGAGAGGGCTCTGCAATCGTCGCCAAACTCGGCTCCAGGTGGCGCGCCAGGGAGCGGACGGTGGTGTGGGTGAGGAGATCGAGCAGGCTGACCTCCCGTCCCAGCCGGTCGCGCAGCCGCGCCTGCACCTGGGGGAGCAGCAGCGAATGGCCGCCGAGGTCGAAGAAGTTCTCGCCGGCGCCGACTTGCGGCACCTCCAGGACCTCGCACCAGATGCCGGCGATGGCATCTTCGAGCGCACTGCGGTCCTCCTCGGGGGATTGGTCGCGGGAGACGGGGGCAGGCGCCGGCAGGGCCTTGCGATCCACCTTGCCGTTGGGCGTCAGCGGCAGCGCCGCGAGCGGCACGACGCCCGAGGGCACCATGGCGCTGGGCAGCCGCTCGCGCAGAGACCGGAGCAACTCGTTGGCAGCGATGTCACCGACCAGGTAGGCAACGAGTCGGCGGTCACCTGGCGATCGGACGGATCGGTCCGATCGGTCGGATCCGTCCGATTGGGCTACCACCACCGCCTCGCGGACTCCGGGCAGCGCCAGCAGCGCCGCCTCGATCTCGCCGGGCTCGATGCGCTGGCCGCGGATCTTCACCTGGTGATCCGCGCGGCCGAGGAACTCGATCTCGCCGTCGTTCCGATAGCGGCAGAGGTCTCCCGTGCGGTAGAGCCGCTCACCTTCTCTCCAGGGATCGGGCAGGAACCGCTCCGCCGTGCGGCCCGGGTCTCCCAGATAGCCGCGGGCGAGGGAGGGGCCGCCCACCCACAGCTCGCCCACTGCTCCCGGCGGCACCGGTTGCAGAGCCCGGTCCAGCAGATGGACCCGCAGGCCGTCGATGGGCCGGCCCAGCGTAATGCCCTCGCCGCCTCGCTGGGGAACCGGGCCGGCGCTGGTCACGACCGACGCCTCCGCCGGGCCGTAGTGGTTGATGAGAGTGAAGCCGCTCCCTGGCTTCGGACGGCCGAGCAGGCGGTCGCCGCCCACCAGCAGCCGGCGCAGGGAGGGGATCTCCGGCGCGCTGCCGGCGAGGAGCGCCTCGGCCAGCGGGGTGGGAAGGAAGGAGACGGTGATGCCGCGCAAGGCCATCCAGGCGGCCAGCCGCGGCGGGTCGAGCCGCAGCTCGTCCGCGGGCAGATGGAGGGTCGCCCCGGAGGCCAGGCAGGACCAGATCTCCCAGACCGAGGCGTCGAAGCCGAGGCTCGCCACCTGGGTGCGGTGGTCCCCCGGCCCCGTGCCGTGGGCGCGCAGGTCCCAGCGCACCAGGTTGAGCAGCCCGCGGTGCGGCACCATCACCCCCTTGGGCCGTCCCGTCGAGCCGGAGGTGTAGAGCACGTAGGCGAGTTGCTCCGGCGTTACCTTCGGGGCCGCCAGGGCCGGCAGCGGGGGAGCGAGCGCGATCTCCTGGTGGTCGCGGTCCAGGCAGACGGTCCGCGCCTGCGATCCAGCGAGCAGAGGCAGCAGCGATCCTTGCGTCAGCACCACCGGGGCCGCCGTCTCTTCGAGCATGAAGGCGAGGCGCTCGGTGGGGTGGGAGGGATCGAGGGAGAGGTACGCCGCGCCGGCCTTGAGGACGCCCAACTGGGCGATCAGCAAATCGGCCGAGCGCTCCATCAGCACGGCCACGATGGATTCTGGACCGAGCCCCAGGCCGTTCAGGAAACCGGCCAAGCGGGCGGAACGCTCTCCGAGGTCGCCGTAAGTCAGCGTGCCACCCGCCGCGTCCACCACCGCCGCGGCGTCCGGCAGCTCGTGGACCCAGCGCTCCACCAAGGACGTCACGGGTCCTTCCCAGACTTCCTCCTCCCCCGTGTCGTTCCATTCCGTGAGCAGTTGCTGGCGCTCGCCGGAGGAGAGGAGGGGCAGCTCGGCGGTCCGCAGCTCCGGAGCCGTGACGGCCGCCGCGAGCAGGCGCTCGAAGCCCGCGATCAGCCGGTCCACGGTCGTGGCGTCGAAGAGGGCGGTAGCGTATTCGACCGCTCCCTCCAGGACACCTTCGAGTTGCACGAAGCTCACCGCGAGGTCGAGCTTCGCCGTCGTTCCCGCCACGTCGATCGGCCGCAGGTGCAGGTCTGCGATCTCCAGCTTGCCGAACGGCGCCTGCAGCGCGAGCATCGCCTGGAACAGGGGGGTGTAGGCGAGGCTGCGCTCGGCGGCGAGCTCTTCGACGAGCCTTTCGAACGGCACGTCCTGGTGTAGCCAGGCGTCGAGCGCGGTCTCGCGCACTCGGCCGAGGAACTCGCGGAAGGTCGGCGCGCCGGTGAGGTCGCCGCGCAGCACCAGGGTGTTGGCGAAGAACCCGATCAGCCCCTCGATCTCCACCCGGTTGCGGCCGGCCACGGGAGTGCCCACCGCGAGATCGTCCTGGCCGCTGGTGCGCACCAGCAGGGCCTGGAAGCCGGCGAGGAGCACCATGAAGAGGGTGGCTCCCTCGCGCCGGCCCAGGGCCTCGGCCTGCCGGACGAGGGTGGCCGGCAGGCGCACCGTCCGGGAGGCGCCGCGGTGGCTCAGCACGGCGGGCCGGGGGTGGTCGGTGGGCAGTACCAGGAGCGGCGGCAGCCCGGCGAGCTCTTGCCTCCAGAAGGCGATCTCCTGCTCCAGGACCTCGCCGCGCAGCCAGGAGCGTTGCCAGATTGCGAAGTCCGCGTACTGCACCGGCAGCTCCGGCAGGGGCGAGGGCCGGCCCGCGGCGAAGGCCGGGTAGAGCGCGGCGACCTCGCGCACCAGGCACCCCAGGGACCAGCCGTCGCTGGCGATGTGATGCAGGGTCAGCAGGACCGCCTGGTCACACTCGCCGAGGCGCAGCAGCAGGCAGCGCAGCAGCGGGATGCGGGCGAGATCGAACGGGCGGCCGGCCTCTTCACCGGCCAGGGCGAGAGTCAGTGTTTCTCTTGCATCCTCCGGCAGCCCCGAAAGGTCCACGACGGTCAACCCGAAGGGCTCGGCCGGTTGGATCACCTGCATCGGCGTGCCCTGAGGCGCGGCGAAGACCGTGCGCAACGCCTCGTGGCGGCGTACGATCTCGCTTAAAGCACGGGCCAGCACCGCGGCGTTGAACGCCCCTTCGACGCGCAGCGCCGCCGCGACGTTGTAGAGCGGGCTGCCCGGTTGGACCTGGTCGATGAACCAGAGCCGGGCTTGAGCGAACGACAGGGGCAAGGTTTCGTCCCGCGGCACCGGCAGGAGCGGCGGAGCGGGCGCGACCGTGCCAGTCCGCCGCGCCGCCTCGATTCGGGCGGCGAGGTCCGCCAGCACGGGCGCCTCGAAGAGGTCGCGCAGCGGTATCTCGACGCCGAAAGCCTGGCGCAGGCGCGACGTCACCTGCGTCGCCAGCAGGGAGTGCCCGCCCAGGTCGAAGAAGTTGTCGTCCGCCCCGGCCCGTTCAAGCCCGAGGACGTCGGCCCAGATGCCGGCGAGAACCTCCTCGGCCGGCGTGCGCGGCGCCACGTAGCCCTCCTCCTCGCGGCCGGGCTGCTCCGGGGCCGGCAGGGCTTTTCGGTCGATCTTGCCGTTCGAGGTCAGGGGCAACGCGTCGAGCGTCACGAAGGCGGCCGGCACCATGTAGTCCGGCAGCCGCTCGCGCAGCGACTGGCGCAGCGTCTCCACGGGCACGTCGCCGGTGACGTAGGCGACCAGCCGCCGGTCTCCCGGCGATCCGACGGATCGGTCCGATCGGTCGGATCCGTCCGATTGCACCACCACCACCGCTTGGCGGGCGCCGGCCAGCGTCAGCGCCGCCTCGATCTCTCCCAGCTCGATGCGGAAGCCGCGGATCTTCACCTGGTGATCCAGCCGGCCGAGGTACTCCACGTCGCCGTTGGGAAGGAACCGTCCCAGGTCGCCCGACCGGTAGAGCCGCTCGCCTTGCGTGTCCGGAACGAAGCGTTCCGCCGTCAGCTCCGGCCGGCCCAGGTAGCCCCGAGCGAGGCCGGCGCCGCCGACCACCAGCTCGCCCGGCACGCCGATGGGGGCTGGCCTGAAGCTGGGGTCCATCACGCCGAGAGACAGGTCGGGGATGGGTACGCCGATGACGCTACGGGTGTCGGTCGCCGAGAGAGGCCGATAGGTGACGTGGACCGTCGTCTCGGTAATCCCGTACATGTTGACCAGGCGTGGCCGGGCATCGCCATGCCGCGCGAACCAGGGCTCCAGGCTCGCCGGATCGAGCGCCTCGCCGCCGAAGATCACCAGCCGTAGGTCGGGCAGAGACGATTCCGTCCGCGCGATCTGGGCGAAGGCGGAAGGGGTCTGGTTGAGCACGGTGACCCGCTCGCGGTCGAGCAGCTTCAGGAACTGCTCCGGTGAGCGGCTCACCTCCCAGGGCACGATGACCAGCCGGCCGCCGTAGAGCAGGGCTCCCCAGATCTCCCAGACCGAAAAGTCGAAGGTGTAGGAGTGGAACAGCGTCCACACGTCCTTCTCGTCAAACCCGAACCAGTCTTCCGTGGCGTCGAACAGCCGCGTGACGTTGGCGTGGGTGATAAGAGTGCCCTTGGGTTTGCCCGTGGAGCCCGAGGTGTAGATCACGTAGGCCAGGCTCGACGCGTCGCCCAGAGGGTCGAGATCGCCGTCCGGAAGGCTCGGCGATTGATCGATCTCTTCGGCCCCCACCACGATCCGGATCTCCGCGTCCTCCACGACAAAGGCCCGCCGTTCGGGCGGGGAGGCGGGATCGAGCGGAACGTAGGCCGCCCCCGCCTTGAGCACCCCCAGGATTCCCACCACCAGATCCGCAGACCGGTCCAGCGAGAGACCGACGCGGCTCTCGGGACCAGCGCCGCGATCGCGCAGCCAGCGGGCGAGCTGATTGGAGCGCCGGTCGAGATCGCCGTAGCTCAGAGTCGCTTCACCGCAGGTCAGTGCCGGAGCCTCCGGGGTCTGCCGGGCGCGTGCCGCGAACCGGCCATGGAGCGTCGTTGGCGAGGCAAACTCCTCGCGGATCGTTCCCCACTCCAGGAGCTGGTGGCGCTCCCCCGCGCCGAGCAGCGGCAGCTCCGCGGTCCGTAGCTCTGGGTTCTCCACCGCCGCGGCCAGCAGGCGCTCGAAGCTCGCAATCAAGCGGTCGACCGTCGTGGCGTCGAACAGATCGGTGGAGTACTCGACGAACCCGAGGAGCCCTCCGTCGTGCTCCGAGAGGTTGAGCGTGAGATCGAACTTCGCCATCGGCGATTCCACGTCGAGCGGCCGCAAACGCAGATCTTCGATCTCCAGAGTTTCGACGGGAGCGTTCTGCAGCACCAGCACCGTCTGGAATAGGGGAGCGTGGACGCGGCTCCTCTCGGGGGCCAGCTCCTCGACCAGCTTTTCGAACGGCACTTCCTGATGCAGATAGGCGGCCAAGGCCGTCTCGCGCACCCGGCCGAGCAGCTCGCGGAAGCTAGGGTCTCCCGCCAAGTCTCGTCGCAGCACCAGGGTGTTGACGAAGAAGCCGATCAATCCCTCGGTCTCCATCCGGTTGCGTCCGGCGATGGGAGTGCCCACAGCCAGATCGTCCTGTCCGCTGAGGCGTGAGAGAAGGGCCTGGAAGCCGGCTAGGAGGACCATGAAGAGCGTCGCTCCCTCGCGCCGGGCGAGAGCTTCCATCTGCCGGACCCACCCGGCCGGCAGCCAGACCGGCCGCGCCGCGCCCCGGAAGCTCTGCGTCGCGGGCCGCGGCCTGTCGGTCGGCAGCTCCAGGAGCGGCGGCAGGCCGGCGAGCTGCTGCCGCCACCAGTCGATCTCCTGCTCCAGGACCTTGCCGTGGAGCCAGGAGCGCTGCCAGACCGCGAAGTCCGCGTACTGCACCGGCAGTGGAGGCAGGGGCGAAGGGCGGCCCGCGGCGAAGGCGGGGTAGAGGGCGGCGATCTCGCGCACCAGGACACCCAGGGACCAGCCGTCGCTCGCGATGTGATGAACGGTCAGCAGGACGGCGTGGTCCTGCCCGGCGAGGCGCAGCAGCAAGCCACGCAGCAGGGGACCGGCCGCGAGATCGAACGGGCGAGACGCCTCTTCACCGGCGATGTCCAGCGTCAGCGTTTCTCTCGCGCTCTCCGGCAGACCTGACAGGTCCACGACGGGCAGCACGAAGGGCTCCGCTGGCTGGATCTCCTGTACCGGAGCGCCGGCCCGCAAGGTGAAGACGGTGCGCAACGCTTCGTGGCGGCGCACGATCTCGCTCAAGGCACGGTTCAGCACCGCGGCGTCGAGCGGACCCTCGACGCGCAGCGCCGTCGGCACGTTGTAGAGCGGACTCCCCGGTTCGAGCTGGTCGATGAACCAAAGGCGTGCCTGAGCGAACGACAAAGGCAGGTCCCGGTCGCGCGGCACCGGGACCAGAGGCGGGGTGAGCGCCTGCATGCCGGCCCGGCGCGCCGCTTCGACCCGGGCGGCGAGGTCCGCCAGCACGGGCGTCGCGAAAAGATCGCGCAGCGGCATCTCGACGCCGAAGGCCTGGCGCAGGCGCGACATCACCTGCGTCGCAAGGAGGGAATGGCCGCCCAAGTCGAAGAAGTTGTCGGCCGCGCCGACCCGTTCGAGCCCGAGAAGGTCGGCCCAGATGCCGGCGAGAACCTCTTCGGTAGGCGTGCGCGGCGCGAGATAGCCCTCGCCGCCATGCTGCTCGGGAGCCGGCAGGGCCTTTCTGTCCACCTTGCCGTTGGAGGTGAGGGGTAACGCGTCGAGCCTCACGATGGCGGCGGGCACCATGTAATCGGGCAGCCGTTCCCTCAGGGACTGACGCAGCTCCTCCACCGGTACGTCGCCGGCGACGTAAGCGACCAGCCGCCGGTCTCCCGCATCCTCTCGGACCATCACCGCCACCTGGCGCACTCCAGCCAGAATGAGCGCCGCCTCGATCTCTCCCAGCTCGATGCGGAAGCCGCGGATCTTCACTTGGTGATCCAGCCGTCCCAGGTACTCCACGTCGCCGTTGGGGAGATAGCGTCCCAGGTCGCCCGACCGGTAGAGCCGCTCGCCTCGCGTGTCCGGCACGAAGCGTTCCGCCGTTAGCTCGGGCCGCCCCAGATACCCTCGGGCGAGCCCCGCCCCGCCGACCACCAGCTCGCCCGGCATGCCGATGGGAGTGGGTCTAAAGCCGCGGTCCATCACTGCGAGGGACAGGTCGGGGATGGGCACGCCGATGACGCTACGGGTGTCAGTGGCATGCAGCGGCCGGTAGGTGACGTGGACCGTCGTCTCGGTGATGCCGTACATGTTGACCAGGCGTGGCCGCTCATCGCCATGACGCGCGAACCAGGGCTCAAGACTCGCCGGATCGAGAGCCTCGCCGCCGAAGATCACCAGCCGTAGATCGGGTAGAGCGGCTTCCGTCCGCGCGAGTTGGGCGAAGGCGGAGGGGGTCTGGTTGAGCACCGTGACCCGCTCGCGGTCGAGCAGCTCCAGGAACTGCTCGGGCGAGCGGCTCACCTCCCAGGGCACGATCACCAGCCGGCCGCCGTAGAGCAGGGCTCCCCAGATCTCCCAGACGGAGAAGTCGAAGGTGTAGGAGTGGAACAGCGTCCACACGTCCCGCTCGCCGAAGCCGAACCAGGCCTCCGTGGCGTCGAAGAGCCGTACGACGTTGGCGTGGGTGATCAGCGTGCCCTTGGGATGTCCCGTAGAGCCCGAGGTGTAGATCACGTAGGCCAGGCTCGACGGGTCGCCGAGAGGCTTCAGATCGCCGTCCGGAAGACTCTGCGATTGCTCGATCTCCTCCGCCCCCACGACGATCCGGATCTCCGCGTCCGCCAGGACGAAGGCCCGCCGCTCCTTCGGCGATCCGGGATCGAGAGGCACATAGGCCGCTCCCGCTTTGAGCACCCCCAGGATGCCCACCACGAGGTCGACGGAACGGTCCAGAGACAAACCGACGCGGCTCTCCGGGCCGGCGCCCTGATCGCGCAGCCAGCGGGCCAGCCGATTGGACCGCTGGTCGAGATCGCCGTAGGTCATTGTCCGGTTCCCGCAGGTGAGGGCAGGAGCCTCGGGGGTGCGCCGGGCTTTCGTCGCGAACCGGCCATGAAGCGTCGAGGCCGCGGTAATCTCCCGCCGGATCGCGCCCCACTCCAGAAGCTGCTGCCTCTCCGCTTCACCGAGCAGCGGCAGCTCCTCGGCCCGCAGCTCCGGCCCGGCCACCGCCGCCGCCAGCAGCCGCTCCAAGCCCGCGAAGAGCCGGTCGACGGTCGTGGCGTCGTAGAGATCGGTGGCGTGCTCCATCGTGCCGCTGAGCCCGCCATCCCTCTCCTCCAGGGTCAGCGTGAGATCGAACTTCGCCGTCGCCGCTTCCAGGCTCACAGGCCGCAGGAGAAGGTTCTCGATCTCCAGGCTTTCCATGGGAGCGTTCTGCAAGACGAGCATTGCCTGGAACAGAGGGGCATGGGCGAGGCTCCTCTCGGGAGCTAGCTCCTCGACCAGCTTCTCGAACGGCACGTCCTGGTGTAGATAGGCGACGAGCGCCGTCTCGCGCACCCGGCCGAGCAGCTCGCGGAAGGTGGGTGTGCCCGCCAGGTCTCCCCGCAGGACCAGGGTGTTGACGAAGAACCCGATCAGGCCCTCGGTCTCTACCCGGTTGCGTCCGGCGACGGGGGAGCCCACGGCGAGGTCGTCCTGCCCGCTGTGGCGCGCGAGGAGGGCCTGGAAGCCGGCCAGCAGCACCATGAAGAGCGTCGCTCCCTCGCGCCGGGCAAGGGCCTCGGCCTGCCGGACCTGCTCGGCCGGCAGCCGCACCGGCCGCTCCGCGCCCCGGTAGCGCTGCACCGCGGGCCGGGGCCGGTCCGTGGGCAGCTCCAGGAGCGGCGGCAGGCCGGCGAGCTTCTGGCGCCACCAGTCGATCTCCTGCTCCAGGACCTCGCCGCGCAGCCAGGAGCGCTGCCAGAGCGCGAAGTCCGCGTACTGCACCGGCAGTGGAGGCAGGGGCGACGGCCGCCGCGCGGCGAAGGCCGGATAGAGCGCGGCGACCTCGCGCACCAGAACGCCCATGGACCAGCCGTCGCTCGCGATGTGATGCATCGTCAGCGGGACGGCGTGATCGTTCCCGGCGAGGCGCACCAGCAGACCGCGCAGCAGCGGGCCGCGGGCGAGATCGAACGGCCGGCCGGCCTCTTCGTTGGCCAGGGCCTGAGCCAGTGTCTCTCTTGCGTTCTCGGGCAGCCCTGACAGGTCCACGACGGGCACCCGGAAGTCTTCGGGCGGTTGGATCACCTGCACCGGCCCGCCCCCCCGTACGGCGTCTGATTCCCTAAAAACGGTGCGCAACGCCTCGTGCCGGCGCACGATCTCGCCGAGCGTGAGCGACAGCGCGCCGGAGTCGAGCGGCCCCTCGGCTCGCAGCGCCGCCGCCACGTTGTAGAGCGGGCTGCCCGGTTCGAGCTGATCGACGAACCAGAGCCGCTCCTGGGCGAATGACAGGGGGAGGGGAAGATCCCCGCCGCGCGGCGCCGGCAAGAGAGGCGGAGCGGCGCCCAACCCGCCACTCCGTAGCGCCGCCTCGACCCGGGCGGCGAGGTCCGCCAGCCTGGGAGCCTCGAAGATTTCGTGGAGCGGGATCTCGACGCCGAAGGCCTGGCGCAGGCGCGACATCACCTGCGTCGCCAGCAGGGAGTGGCCGCCCAGCTCGAAGAAATGGCCGTCCGCCCCCACCCGTTCGAGGCCGAGAAGCTCGGCCCAGATGCCGGCCACCAGCTCTTCGACCGGCGTGCGCGGCACCGCCTGGCCCTCTTCGCCGCCTGGCCGTCCTGGAGCCGGCAGGGCTTTGCGGTCCACCTTGCCGTTGGGGCTGAGCGGCAACGCGTCGAGCGTCACGAAGGCGGCCGGCACCATGTAGTCCGGAAGCTGCTCCCCCAAGGCCGTGCGCAGGGCCTCGGCGGAGACCTCGCCGGCCACATAGGCGACCAGCCGCCGGCCTCCCGCCTCCTCGCGCGCCACCACCACCGCTTCGCGGACCCCCGGCAACGCCAGGAGAGCCGCCTCGATCTCCCCCAACTCGATGCGCAGCCCGCGGATCTTGACCTGATGGTCCAGCCGGCCGAGGAATTCGATCTCGCCGTCGCGACGCAGGCAGCAGAGGTCTCCCGTACGGTAGAGCCGCTCGCCGGGGAAGGTGGCGAGCGGGTGGGGGACGAAGCTCGCGGCCGTCCGCTCCGGCAGGTTCAAATAACCCCGCGCCAATCCTGGACCGCCCACGCAGAGCTCTCCCGCGACCCCCACAGGAACCGGACGGCCCCGCCCGTCGAGCACATAGGTCTGCACTCCGTGGATCGGCCGGCCGATCGGCAGGCGCTCTCCACCGGTGTAGAGCTGGGCCGTGGCACAGACCGAGGCCTCGGTCGGGCCGTAGGCGTTGAAGAACCGTCTCCCGGCCGACCAGCGGCGCGCCAGCTCCAGGGGACAGGCCTCCCCGGCCACGATCAGGGTCGCGAGGCCCGGCAGCTCTTCCGGCGAGAGAGTCGCGAGGAGGGAAGGCGGCACGGTGGCGAGGGTGCAGTCCTGGAGCAGCGCCGTCATCTCTTCCCTGGCGAGCAGCCGTTCGCGGGGTCCCAGCACCAGGGTCGCGCCGGCGGCGAGCGCCATGGAGATCTCCCAGGCCGAGGCGTCGAAGCTGAGCGACGCGAGCTGCAGCACGCGGTCTCCAGGCTGAACGCCGAAGAGACGCCGCTGGGCGTCCGCCAGGTTGCTCCATCCCTGGTGGTGGACCATCACCCCCTTCGGCCTGCCGGTCGAGCCCGAGGTGTAGATGACGTAGGCCAGGCTCTCGGGCACGGCTTGTGGCGGCAGATGCCAGTCGCCGGCACGAGCGATCTCGCTCCAGTCCGCGTCCAGGCGCAGGATGACCGGAGCCGCAGTCTCCGGCAGCGAGCCTTGCAGCCGCTCTTCGGTAAGGAGCACGGGAAGACGGGCATCTTCCATCATGAAGGCGAGGCGCTCGCGCGGATAGGCCGGGTCGAGGGGCACGTAGGCGGCTCCCGCCTTGAGGATGCCCAGGACGGCGACGATCATCGCGGGCGACCGCTCGACGCACAGGCCGACCCGGGAATCGGCCGCCACTCCGCGCGAGCGCAGGTGGCGGGCGAGCTGGTTGGCGCGGCGATCGAGCTCGGCGTACGACAGGGACGCTCCCGGCGCGAGCAGGGCGGTGGCGTCCGGCGTGCGGTCCACCCAGCTTTCGAATCTCTCGATGAGCGGAACCGTGGCCGCGGGGAGGGTCTCGTTCCACTCGCACCGCAACTGATGGAGCTCGGCGGGCGCCAGCAGCGGCAGCTCCGCGGCCGGCACCGCCTCGGCCATGCCGGCGAGCAGCGTGGCGAGGTGTTGGAGCAGGCGCGGCGCCGCACCCTCGTCGACCCGGGCGCGGTCGTACGACAACTGCAAGGAAATCCGCTCTGCCGCGGTGATTATCAGAGTGAGCGGATAGTTGGTGCTCTCGAAGCTGCGCAGGTTGCCGATCCGCAGGCTGCCGGAACCCGCGTCTCCGGCCTCGGGGTAGTTCTCGAACACGTAGAGCGTTTCGAACAGCGGCGAGCCGGCGGGTACCTCGCTCCAGCGCTGGATCTGGGACAGCGGGGTGTGCTCGAGCTCGCGCCGGGCGAGCTGGCGCGCCTGGAGGCGTTGCAGCCACTCGGCCAGGGGTTCGGCGTCGTCCACCCGCACCCTCACCGGCAGGGTGTTGACGAACATGCCGACCATGGTTTCCACCCCGGGCAGAGCGGCCGGCCGGCCGGAGACCACGCCGCCGAAGACCACGTCCTCCTCGCCGCTGTAGCGGCTGACGAGCACCGCCCAGGCTCCGAGGGTGACGGTCTGCAAGGTCAGCTTGTGCCGCGCCGCCAGCGCCTGAAGCCTGGCTGTGAGCTCGCGGGAGAGCTGGACTCCGTGCTCGGCATGGCCGGCGGCTCTCCCGGCCCCCGCCGGAGGAGCGAGGCCCAGGGAGTTGGGGGCGGTGAACCCCGCGAGCTCCTGGCGCCAGAACGGCTCGGCCCGCGAGCCATCCTGCTTCTGGAGCCAGGCGACGTAGTCGCCGAACGGCCGCGCTGGAGGCAACGCCGGCTCCCGCCCCTCCCGCAACGCCGTGTAGACCGCGACCAGCTCCCGGACGAGCAGGGGGAGCGACCAGCCGTCCAGCAGCAGGTGGTGGGAGCTCCAGATGAACTCCACCTCGCGGTCGAGACGGATGAGGGAGAAGCGCATCAGCGGCGCCTTGTTCAGGGCCAGGGGAGCGTGCCGGTCGTCATGCCGCAGCTCTTCGAGCCGGCGCCGCTGCTCCTCCTCAGGGAGGCCGCGCCAGTCCAGATCCTGCCAGGGGAGAGTGACGGTCTTGCGGACGACCTGGAGAGGCTCGTCGAGGCCGTCCCAGAGAAAGGCCGTGCGCAGCACGCCGTGGCGCTGGACGAGCCTCTCCCAGGCTTGCCGGAAAAGCCGGGAATCGAGATCCGCCGGCAGGGTGCAGGTGACCTGGTTGACGTAGACCCCGGACTCGGGCGCCATCAGGCTATGGAACAGCATGCCGCTCTGGAGCGGTGCTAGAGGATAGATGTCTTCAACGTTCTTCATGATGCTTGCTCAATCGGACTCGGCGAGAAGGGCCGCCAGCTTGTCGAAGTTGCGGGCATCGAGCCGCGCCTTGGGGAAGTCGGAAGGCGTGAAGACTTCCTCGCTCTCCCGGCTCTGCCGGATCAGTTGCCGCAGCGCCCCGGCGTAGTCCGCGGCCAGCCGCTCCGCCGTCTCCCGTCGGTACGTCCGCGAGCCGTAGGCCAGGGTGATCCGCAGCCGTCCATCCGTGACGAGGCCGACGATCTCCAGGGGATGGGTGCGGTGGCCGCGCGGGCTCCGGCTGGGGCCGGCGGTGGCCGGGGACGCCCGGAACAGCGAGCGCTCCCCGGAGGCGGCGCCGGCCTGGCCGAGATAGTTGAAGCTAATGTCCGCTTCTGGAGCCGCCTCGGCGTTCCCGAGATAGCGCAGCAGGCCATAGCCGATGCCGCGGCCGGGCACCGCCCGTAGGAGCTCTTTGGCGTTCAACAGGGCCTCGCGGGGACCCGCATCGCCCGCTTCCAGCACGACCGGGTATTGGGAGGTGAACCAGCCCACGGTGCGCGAGACGTCGAGATCGTCGAGGTCATCGCCGATGGGCTCGCGGCCGTGCCCTTCCAGATCCACCCGCAGGCGCGGCGAGCCGGTCCAGCCCGCCAGAGCCCTCGCAAGGGAGCTGAGCAGCGCGTCGTCGATGCGGTTGTGATAGACCGACGGCAGGGTCTGGAGCAGGTCCGTCGTCTCCTCGGCGGTGAGCTCGAAATCAACCATGGCCTCGTCGCCTACGAGATCGCTGCCGGAGACGAGATCCACCGGCAGGCGGGGCACGGGAACCCGGGCCGTCTCGCGCCAGAAATCCATCTCGCGGGCCAGCTCCTCCGAGCCGGCATGGGTGGCTAGGCGGCGAGCCCACTCCTGGAACGACGTGGTCTTGGGCGGCAGGATGGGGAGCAGCCCCTGCGCGGCCTGCCGGTAGGCGCCCTCCAGATCCTCCAGCAGAAGGCGCCAGGAGACGCCGTCCACCACCAAGTGGTGGGTGACCCAGAGCAGACGCACCGGCTCCCCATGGAAGAGACACAGGCGAGTCAGTGGTCCGGCCGTGAGGTCGAAGCCAGTCTGGATCTCTGTCGCAGCCTGCTCGAAGGCCTCGTCGCGGCGAATCGCCGGCAGGCCCGAGAAGTCGATCTGATGGAAGGGCGTCACCGGCTCGGCCGGCGCATTCTCCTGATGCGCGCCGGCAAACCGCATGCGCAAGGCGTCGTGATGCTCCACGACGGCGGCCATGGCCTTCTCCAGGGCGGCAGGGGAGAGCGGCTCCCGCGGCTCCAGCAGCAGGGCGTGGTTGAAGTGGTGGGGGTCCGCGAAGCCCTCGTCGAAGAACCAGCGCTGGATCGGGGTGAGCGGCACCTCGCCCGTCACCGGCCCCTGCCCGGGGAGCGGCGGCCCGGCGGGATCCATGGCCGTGACGTAGAGGGCGAGCCCGGCCACGGTCTGGTGCTCGAAGATCTGCCGCACGGTGAAGCCCAGGCCGGCCTGGCGCGCCCGGGCCACGATCTGGACCGAGAGGATCGAATCGCCGCCGAGCTCGAAGAAGTTGTCGTTCACCCCCACCCGCGGCAGCCGCAGGACGTCGGCCCAGACCGCCGCCAGGATCTCCTCCTCGCGGGTGCGCGGTGCCACGTAGGTCTCCTCGCCGCCAGGCAGCTCCGGCGCCGGCAGGGCCTTGCGGTCCACCTTGCCGTTGACCGTGAGGGGAAGCGCCGCGAGCGTCACGAAGACGGCCGGCACCATGTAGTCCGGCAGCCGCTCGCGCAGTTGTTCCCATAAATCGTGGCGCAGCGCCTCAGCAGTGGCGTCGCCAGCCACGTAGGCCACCAGCCGCCGGTCTCCCTTCTCCTCGCGCACGACCACCACCGCCTCGCGGACGCCGGGCAGGGCGACGAGCGTCGCCTCGATCTCCCCCAGCTCGATGCGGAAGCCGCGGATCTTGACCTGATGGTCCCGGCGGCCGAGGATGTCGAGAGAGCCGTCGGGTAGCCAGCGCACGACATCGCCCGTGCGGTACAACCGTTCGCCGGGTTCGCCGCCGAACGGATCGGGCACGAAACCCTGGGCGGTCAGATCGGGCCGGCGCAGATAGCCGCGCGTCACTCCCGCTCCTCCCGCCAGCAGCTCGCCAGCCACCCCGACCGGCGCCAGCCGCAGCTCCGCGTCCACGACGTACAGCCGGGTGTTGGAGATCGGCCGGCCGATCGGCACGCGGTCCGTCGTCTGCCCTTGTCCCGGTGCGCAGACCCACCGCGTGTTATCGATCGTGATCTCGGTCGGGCCGTAGGTGTTGTCCAGGGGGATGGGCAGGCGGGCCAGGGTCCGGTCGCGCAGCTCGGGGGTGAGCGTGTCGCCGCCCGTGACGATCTGGCGCAGCGAGACGCAGGTCTCCACGTCCTCCTCGGCGAGGAAGGCCGGCAGCATGGGAGGAACGAAGTCGATGACGGTGATGCCGTGCTCGCGGATGGCGGAGACCAGATACGCCCCGTCACCCTGCCGGCCCGGCTCGCTCAGCACCAGCCGGGCGCCGCTGATCAGAGGAGCAAAGGTTTCCCAGACCGAGACGTCGAAGCCGATCGAGGCCTTCTGGAGGAACGCGTCCCGCTCGCCGAGCCCGTAAGTGTCTTTCGCCCAGCGTATCCGGTTGCAGATGCCCCGGTGCGTCAGCATCACCGCTTTCGGCTGGCCGGTCGAGCCCGAGGTGTAGATGATGAAGGCGAGGTTGTCCGGGCTCACGCCGGTTTCCAGAGGCTGACCGATATCCTCGCCGGTATCCCAGCGGTCATCCAGGACGACGACGTGGCGCCCCTCGGCGGACAGCCGCGGCAACCGGTCGACGAGAGGCTCCTGGATGAGCAGCACCCGCGCCTCGGCGTCGTCGAGCTGGAAGGCCATGCGCTCCGGGGGATTGGCGGGATCGAGCGGCAGCCAGGCGCCGCCGGCCTCCAGGACGGCCAGAATGCCCACGATCAGGGCCGGCGAGCGCTCGGCGCAGAGGCCGACGATCGAATCCGGGCCGACGCCCAGCTCCCTCAGGTGGCGGGCGAGAAGCCGGGCACTGCCGATCAGGCGGCGGTAGGTCCAGCGCTCGGCCCCCATCTCGAGGGCGATGGCGGTAGGCGTCCGCATCGCCTGCGCCTCGACGTCGTGATGCAGGCAACCCTCCGCGAGCCCCTCGACCCGCGTGTCGTTCCACTCGCCGAGGAGCTGCCGGCGCTCGGGGACGGTGAGGAGATCAAGCTCGCCAATGCAGCCCTCCGGTCTTTCGGCCATCTCGCCGAGCAATGTGGCCAGGTGCTGGAGGAGGCGCGGCACCGCATCCGCGTCGACGCGGGCGCGGTCCGCGGCCAGATGCAGGGAAACCTGGTCCGCCGCCGTGAGCGTCAGGGTGAGCGGGTAGTTGGTGCTCTCGAAGCTGCGCAGGTTGGTGAGCCGCAGGCCGCCGCCGTCCGTGGCGTCGGTCGCATGGGGGTAGTTCTCGAAGACGTAGAGCGTCTCGAAGAGCGGCGAGCCGGCGGCTACCTCGCTCCATCGCTGGATCTGGGAGAGCGGAGTGGCCTCGAAGTCCTGCCGGGCGAGCTGGCGCTCCTGGAGGCCTTGCAGCCAGGCCGCCAGGGGCTCGGCGCCGTTCACCCGCGCCCTCACCGGCAGGGTGTTGATGAACATGCCGACCATCGTCTCGACCCCGGGCAGCGCTTCCGGCCGGCCCGAGACCGCGCTGCCGAAGACGACGTCCTCCTGGCCGCTGTAGCGGCCGACGAGCACGGCCCAGGCCCCGAGGGTGACGGTGGGCAGGGTCACCTTGTGCCGCGCCGCCAGGGCCTGGAGCCGCGCGGTGACCTCGCGCGAGAGCCGCAGCTCCTGCTCGGCGGACTCTCCGTCAGCTCTCACCGGGGAGGTGGTGCTGAGAGCCGCCAGGGAGTTGGGGGCCGTGAACCCCGCGAGCTCCTCGCGCCAGAAGGGCTCGGCCCGCGACGTGTCCTGCTGCCGCAGCCAGACGATGTAGTCGCCGAACGGCCTTGCCGGCGGCAGGATCGTCGATGGGGCCTCATAGAGAGCAGCCAGCTCCTGGAACAGGAGGGGAAGCGACCAGCCGTCCAGCAGCAGGTGGTGAGAGGTCCAGAGGAACTCCATCTCGCCGTCGAGACGGATCAGGGAGAAGCGCATCAGCGGCGTCTGGTTCAAGGGCAGGGGAGCCTGCCGGTCGCCGTGCCGCAGCTCTTCGAAGCGGTGCTCCCGCTCCGCCGCGGAGAGGCCGCGCCAGTCCAGCTCCTGCCAGGGGAGAGAGACCTGCTTGCGAACGACCTGGAGGGGCTCGTCGAGACCTTCCCAGAGGAAGGCCGTACGGAGCACCGCGTGGCGCTGGACGAGCCTCTCCCAGGCCTGCCGGAAGAGCCCGGGATCGAGATCCGCCGGCAGGGTGCAGGCCACCTGGGTGACGTAGACCCCGGAGTCGGGCGCCAGCAGGCTGTGGAACAGCATGCCGTTCTGGGCCGGCGAGAGCGGGTAGACGTCCTCGATGTTCTTCAGATCCGGGAGCACCGAGGCCAGCCTGGCGAAGCTCTGTGCGTCGAGCCCCGCCTTGGGAAACTCGGTGGGCCTCTCCTGGACCTTGGCGTGGCGGGCGAGCCCGGCCACGGTCTGGTGCTCGAAGACCTGCCGCGTAGTGAGGAGCAGGCCGGCCTGGCGCGCCCGCGCCGCGATCTGGACGGAGAGGATGGAGTCGCCGCCCAGCTCGAAGAAGTTGTCGTCCATCCCCACCCGGGGCAGGCGCAGGACCTGCGCCCAGACCGTCGCCAGGATCTCCTCCTCGCGAGTGCGGGGCGCCACGTATCCTTCCGCGACACTGGGCGGCTCCGGAGCGGGCAGGGCTTTCCTGTCCACCTTGCCGTTGGCGGTCAGGGGCAGCGCGTCGAGCGCCACGAAAGCGGCCGGCACCATGTAGTCCGGCAGCCGGTGGCGCAGCGACTCGCGTAGTGCTTCGGCAGTGGCGTCGCCGACCACATAGGCGACCAGCCGCCGGTCGCCTGGAGATCCGACGGATCGGTCCGATCGGTCGGATCCGTCCGATCGCACCATCACCACGGCCTGGCGGGCGCCGGCCAGCATCAGCGCCGCCTCGATCTCCCCCAGCTCGATGCGGAAGCCGCGGATCTTCACTTGGTGATCCAGCCGGCCTAGGTACTCCACGTCGCCGTTGGGTAGGTAGCGTCCCAGATCGCCCGACCGGTAGAGCCGCTCGCCTCGCGTGTCTGGTACGAAGCGTTCCGCCGTCAGCTCGGGTCGCCCCAGATAGCCGCGGGCGAGCCCCGCGCCGCCGACCACCAACTCGCCTGGCACGCCGATGGGGGCGGGCCTGAAGCCGCGGTCCATCACGCCGAGAGACAGGTCGGGGAGCGGCACACCGATGACGTTGCGCGTGTCAGTCGCACGTAGCGGCCGGTAGGTGACGTGGACCGTCGTCTCGGTGATGCCGTACATGTTGACCAGCCGCGGCCGCTCGTCGCCACGGCGTGCGAACCACGGCTCCAGGCTCGCCGGATCGAGCGCCTCGCCGCCGAAGATCACCAGCCGCAAATCGGGTAGAGCGGCTTCCGTCCGCGCGATCTGGGCGAAGGCGGAGGGGGTCTGGTTGAGCACCGTGACCCGCTCGCGATCCAACAGCTCCAGGAACTGCTCCGGCGAGCGGCTCACCTCCCAGGGCACGACGACGAGCCGGCCGCCGTAAAGCAGGGCTCCCCAGATCTCCCAGACGGAGAAGTCGAAGGCGTAGGAGTGGAACAGCGTCCACACATCCCGCTCGCCGAAGCCGAACCAGTCTTCCGTGGCGTCGAAGAGCCGCGTGACGTTGGCATGGGTGACGAGCGTGCCCTTGGGCCGTCCCGTGGAGCCCGAGGTGTAGATCACGTAGGCCAGACTCGACGCGTCGCCGCCGTCGCCAGAAATTTCCAGATCGCCGTCCGGCAGCCCCTCCGTCTGCTGGATCTCCTCGGCTCCGACCACGATTCGAATATCCGCGTCCTCCATGACGAAGGCCAGCCGTTCGAGTGGCGATCCGGGATCGAGCGGCACATAGGCGGCCCCCGCTTTGAGCACCCCTAGGATCCCCACCACGAGGTCCACTGAGCGGTCCAGGCGCAGACCGACGCGGCTCTCGGGGCCTGCGCCGAGCCGGCGCAGCCAGTGGGCCAGTCGATTGGCGCGCCGGTTCAGCTCGCCGTAGGTCACCGTCAGGCCGCCGCAGGTCAACGCCGGGGCCTCGGGAGACTGCCGGGCGCGCGCCGCGAAACGGTCGTGAAGCGTCGAGGCCGCGGGAACCTCCTCGCGGATAGCCCCCCACTCCAGAAGCTGCTGCCTCTCCGCCTCGCCGAGCAGCGGCAGCTCCTCGGCCCGCCGCTCCGGCCCGGCCACCGCCGCCGCCAGCAGCCGCTCGAAGCCCGCGAAAAGCCGGTCGACGGTCGGGGCGTCGAACAGATCCGTGGCGTACTCGACCGTCCCGACCAGCCCGCCGTCCCTCTCCTCCAGGGTCAACGTGAGGTCGAGCTTCGCCGTCGCCGTCTCCACGCCGGCCGGCCGCAGATTCAAGGCCTCGATCTCCAGGCTCTGGAAGGGAGCGTTCTGGAGCACCAGCATCGCCTGGACGAGAGGCGCGTGGGCGAGGTTCCTCTCGGGGGCCAGCTCCTCGACCAGCTTCTCGAACGGCACGTCCTGGTGGAGATAGGCGGCGAGCGCCGTCTCGCGCGCCCGGCCGAGCAGCTCGCGGAACGTGGGATCTCCCGCCAGGTCTCCCCGCAGAACGAGGGTATTGACGAAGAACCCGATCAGCCCCTCGGTCTCCACCCGGTTGCGCCCGGCGACGGGAGTGCCCACCGCCAGATCGTCCTGCCCGCTGTGGCGCGCCAGCAGGGCCTGGAAGGCGGCCAGCAGCACCATGAAGAGCGTTGCCCCCTCGCGCCGGGCCATCGAATCGGCCTGCCGGGTGAGCGCGGCCGGCAGCCGCACCGGCCGGCTGGCGCCCCGGTGGCTCTGTGCCGCGGGCCGCAGCCGGTCGGTGGGCAGCTCCAGGAGGGGCGGCAGGCCGGCTAGCTTACCGGCCCACCAGCCGATCTCCCCTGCGAGGACCTCGCCTTGCAGCCAGGAGCGCTGCCAGAGCGCGTAGTCCGCGTACTGCACCGGCAAGGCTGGCAGGGGTGGCAGGGGCGACGGCCTCCCCGCGGCGAGCGCCGGGTAGAGCGCCGCGATCTCGCGCACCAGAAGCCCCAGGGACCAGCCGTCGCCGGCGATGTGATGCAGGGTCAGGAGGACGGTGTGGTCCCGCTCGGCGAGGCGCAGCAGCAGGCCGCGCAGCAGCGGACCGCGCGCAAGATCGAACGGCCGGGCCGCCTCCTCGCGGATCAGGGTGGCGGCCAGCGCCTCGCGCGCCCTCTCCGGCAGCCCCGCCAGGTCCACGACGGGCAGCGGGAAGGGCTCGGCCGGCACGATCACCTGCACCGGCGAGCCCTCCTGCACGGCGAAGACGGTTCGGAGCGCCTCGTGCCGGCGCACGATCTCCCCCAGGCAGCGGGCCAGCACCGCGCCGTCCAGCGGCCCCTCGGCCCGCAGCGCGCCGGGCATGTTGTAGAGCGGGCTGTCCGGTTCGAGCTGGGCGATGAACCAGAGCCGCTGTTGCGCGAACGACAGGGGCAGGGCTCCCTCGTGCGGCATCGCGACGAGAGGCGGAGCGGGCGGCGCCGTGCCGGTGCGCCGCAGCGCCTCGACCCGGGCCGCGAAGTCCGCCAGCCGCGGCGCCGCGAAGAGGTCCTGCAAAGGCACCTCGACGCCCAGAGCGGCGCGCAGGCGCGACGTCACCCGGGTGGCCAGCAGCGAGTGCCCCCCGAGGTCGAAGAAGTGGTCGGCCGCTCCGACCCTCTCCAGTCCGAGCACCTCGGCCCATAGGCCGGCGAGAAGCTCTTCGACCGGCGTGCGCGGCGCCTGGTAGCGGGCTTCGGCGTGCTCCGGTACCGGCAGGGCCTTGCGGTCCACCTTGCCGTTGGGTGTGAGGGGCAGCGCCGGGAGGATCACCAGGGCGGAGGGCACCATGTAGTCCGGCAGCCGCTCGCGCAGGTGATCGCGCAGCTCCTCGGCGGCGACGTCACCAACCAGGTAGGCCACCAGCTTTTGCGATCGGTCGGATCCGTCCGATCGCGCCAGCACGACGGCCTCGCGGACCCCAGCCAGAGAGAGCAGCACCGCTTCGATCTCTCCCAGCTCGATGCGGAAGCCGCGCACCTTGACCTGATGGTCTTGCCGGCCCAGGTGCTCCAGCTCGCCCGAGGCGAGCCAGCGAGCGAGGTCGCCGGTGCGATAGAGGCGGCCTCCGGGCACCGTCGCGAAGGGATCGAGGAGGAACCGCTCCGCCGTCAGGTCCGGGCGGCCGAGATAGCCTCGCGCTCCGCCGGCTCCGGCCAGGAACAGCTCGCCGGGCACACCGCCGGGCACCGGCTGGAGGCGGGCGTCCAGCACGTAGGCCCGGGTCCCGGGAAGGGGCCGGCCGATGCTCACCCGCGCGGCGCCCCGCTCGACCCGCGTCCCCGTCGAGTAGGTGGCGTCCTCCGTCGGCCCATAGAGGTTCCAGACCTGCTCGACCTGCGAATGAAGGTAGATCCGCTCCGCGAGCTCCGGCGCCAGCGCCTCGCCCGCCAGGTTCACCGTGCGTAGCGCCGCCGGCAGCTCGCCCGCGGCCAACTCGGCCATGGCGGAGGGGACCGTGTTGACCAGCGTCACCTCGTCCCGTGCCGGCAGCGTGGGCAGGGCCAGGGCGTTGGCGGCCAGGATCGCCGTGCCGCCCCAGGAGAGCGGTGCGAAGATCTCGAAGACCGAGAGGTCGAAGCAGATCGAGGTCGCGGCCAGCACCCCGCCGAGGGCCTCGGCAGGGAAGGCCGCGCGCGCCCAGAGCATCCGCTCGACCGGCGCGCGGTGCTCGATGGCGACTCCCTTGGGGCGTCCCGTCGAGCCGGAGGTGTACATGACGTAGGCGAGGTTCCCAGGGGCCGCCAGCGGCTCCGGGTTCTCCTCGGGCTCATCGGATATGGCGAGTCCTTCCTCGGTCAGCAGGAGGTTGATCCGGGCGTCCTCCGTCACGAAGGCCCGCCAGTCATCTGGATAGGCCGGATCGAGCGGCACGTAGGCGGCTCCCGCCTTGAGGACGCCCAGGAGCGCCGCGATCATCTCGCCGGAGCGACCCATCAGGACTCCCACGCGCTGCTCCGGGCCGGCCCCAAGCCGCCGCAGGCGATGGGCCAGCCGGTTGGCCCGGCGGTTCAGCTCGTCATAGGTCCAGCGCTCCTCGTTCACGACGAGGGCCGTGGCTTCCGGCGTGCGCGCCGCCTGGGCCTCGAACAGCTCATGCAGGCAGCCGGTCCCTACAGGTATGTCCTGGGCACCGCTCCAGGCGAGCAGGATCTGGTCGCGCTCCCCGGCGGCCAGCATCGGCAGCTCGGCGACGGGTCCAATTGCCCCCGCAGCCATTCCGGCGAGCAGGCGGTCAAAGTGATCCAGCAGACGTCCGGCGGTCGTCTCGTCGAACAGATCGGCGTCCCATTGCAGCGAGACGGCGAGCCCCTCGGCCCACTCGGCCGCCGTCAGGGAAAGGTCGAGCTGGGCGGCGGGCGGCGCGAGGGGGAGCGATTCCAGGGCCAGACCGCCGAGATCGAGCCGGACCCCCGGCACGCCCACGGCGAAGGCCGCGAGGCCGGCAAGCTCCGGCGCCGGGGCCTTCTCGAAGGTCAGCATCGCCGCGACCAGAGGCGGCCGGCTGGGGTCGCGCTCGGGTTGCAGGCGCTCGGTGAGGAGGGCGAAGGGGAGGTCCTGGTGGGCCAGCGCGTCGAGCACGGTGCCGCGCGTCCGAGCCATCAGCTCGCGGACGTCTGGATCGCCGGACAGATCGGCGGCCAGGGGCACCAGGTTGACGAAGTACCCGACCACCTCCGCCCACTCGCGGGCCCATTCGCCGGAAAACCGGCCGGCCATGGGCGCGCCGGTGAGGATCTCCTCCTGGCCGCTCCAGCGGGAGAGCACGGCCTGCCAGGCGGCGAGCAGCGCGACGAAGGGCGTCGAGCCCTGGGCGGCGGCCAGCCGGTGGATCGCCACCGCCCGTTCCGGCGAGGGGGGCAGAGTCCGCCCGCCGCCGCGCAGCGACTGCACCGGGCGCCGCGGCCGGTCGGTGGGCAGGTCAAGCTGCGGCACGCCGGTCAGGCGCTCCCGCCAGTGCTCCCACAACCGCTCGCCCTCGGGGCTCTCCAGCATCAGCTCCTGACGGCGGGCGAAGTCGGTATACAGAGCCGTCGGAGTGGGGAGAGTCTCTCCCGCCACCAGCGCGCCGAGCTCGCGGGCCAGCACGGCGATCGACCAGAAGTCGGCCACGACGTGGTGCACGGCGAGGGCGAGGAAGCTTTCGCCACCCCGCCGCGCCAGCACCGCCCGCAGGAGGGGGCCGGCCGCGAGATCGAACGGGCGGTACGCCTCCGCCTCCAGCCGGGCACGCACCTCCTCGTCGCTCCAGCCGGCCGCGTCCACCACCTCGAAGGCCGCTTCGCCCCGCTCCGCCACCCGCTGCACCGGACCTTCCGGCGTCTCGGTGAAGGTGGCGCGCAGCATGAGGTGGCGGTCCACCAACCCCTGAAGCGCGCGGCCCAGGGCTTCCGAGGAGACAGATTCGATCCGCGCCGCGCCCGCGATGTTGTAAGCCGAGCTCTCCGGAGCCAAGCGGTTCAGAAACCAGAGCGAGCGCTGGTTCCAGGAGAGCGGGTGCTCGCCCGGCTGTTCTCCCTCTTCTCCCGGGGAGGGGGATGGGGAGGTCGGGAGAAGAGGGTCGGGGTGATGAGGGTCTTGGGAGGGGGAGCTCTCCGAGGCGTCAACGGCAGCGCCGATGCCTATGGCCACCCGCCGCTCCATCTCGCGCAGGGTCATCCCCTCCAGCAAATCCGCCAGCGACAGAGAGACGCCGGCAGTCTCTTCCAACGCCTGCTTCAGCTCCACGGCCGCCAGCGAATCCAGACCCAGGGAGGACAGCGGAAGGTCTGCGTCGATCCGCTCCGGATCGATCCGCGCCGCGGCGGCGAAGGCGAGGCGAAGCCAATCGGGCGATCCCTCGTCCGCGGCGACGTCCTCGGAAATAGTGGAGAGGCGGCTCGAGGCCACGATGCGCAGCCCTCCCTGGACATAGAGATCGCGGCAGGCGCGCCGCCGTACCTTGCCGCTGGACGTCCGGGGCAGCGTCTCCGGCCGGATCAGCACCACCTCCGCGACGCTCACCTCGTGCTCGCCGGCGATCGCCTGGCGCACCGCCGCGGCGATCTCTTCGGTCTTTCCGCCTTCGATGCTGGCGATGGCGTGGCGATCCACCTCGTGGACGATCACGAGCCGCTCCTCGCCCGCCCCCCCGTCGGTCTCCACCGCGAAGGCTGCGCCCCCGCCGGCGCGCAGATCGGCATGGCCACGCTCGGCGGTCAGCTCCAGGTCCTGCGGGTAGTGGTTCCTGCCCCGCAGGATGATCAGGTCCTTGAGACGGCCGGTGAGGAACACTTCTCCGTCGGCGACGAAGCCGAGGTCTCCGGTGCGCAGGAACGAGCCGGTGCCGTCGGCGAGATGAGCGCTGAACGTCGTCGCCGTCTCCTCCGGCCGCTGCCAGTACCCCTGGGCGACGCTCGGGCCGGCCACCCAGATCTCGCCGACGCGGCCGGGCGCGAGGGGATCGCCCGACTCCGGATCGACGGCCAGGACGGTCTGCATCCCCGCTCCACAGCCCACCAGCTCGCGAACCTTGGCGCTCTCTCCGGCGTCTTCCGCCTGGTGCCGTTCCAGGGCGTCCGCGTCGAGCGCGAGCACACGGGGCTCCTCCCCCTCCTGGCGCCACCCCGAGACAAGCAGCGTCGCCTCGGCGAGGCCGTAGCAAGGGCGAAACGCCGCGGCGCGGAAGCCGCAGGGCGCGAACGCCTCGGCGAAGCGCCGCAGCGTGCCGGCCCGCACCGGCTCGGCGCCGTTGAACGCCACCTCCCACGAGGAGAGGTCGAGAGCCTCCCGCTCGGCCTCTCCCACCTTGCGCACGCACAGGTCGTAGGCGAAGTTGGGGCCGCCGCTGGTCGTCGCCCGGTAGCGCGAGATGGCCTCCAGCCAGCGCGCCGGCCGCTGCAGAAAGGCCCCCGGGGTCATCAGGTAGCTGACCGCCCCGGTGTAGAGCGGCTGCAACACCGTGCCGATCAATCCCATGTCGTGATAGAGCGGCAGCCAGCCCAGCACCACGGACTCGGGCGACTGCACGAAGGTCTGGCGGATCAGCTCCTCGTTGTGCAGGAGATTGCCGTGGCTGACCATGACCCCCTTGGGGGACGAGGTCGAGCCCGAGGTGTACTGGAGGAACGCGAGCGCCTCCGGACCCACGTCCGGCCTCTGCCAACCCGTTCCTCCCTCCGTGGCAGGCGCCATCCGGAGGGCGGCGGCGAGCTCCGGGATTCCGGCGGCGGCGCCCTCCAGGGCCGTCAGCTTGTCGGCGGCGGCCAGCACCACTCGCGGGCGGGCGTCGCGGCAGATCGCTTGAAGGCGCGGATCGGCACCGCGAGGACGCGGCGGCAGGGCAGGAACGGCGACGGCGCCCGCATAGAGGCAGCCGAAGAAGGAGGCGATGAAGTCCGGCCCCGGAGGCAGCAGCAGGGCGACGCGCTCGCCGCCCGCTCCCGCCGCCTGCAACGAGGCGCCGATCGCCCGGGCGCGGGAGTCGAGCTCCGCATAGGTGAGCGGCTCCTCGGCTACGCCGGTCTCGCCATAGGACAGGAAGATATAGGCCGGGCGTTCGCCCTGTTCCCGCGCCCGCTTTTCCAGAATTTCAGAGATTGTTTCGTTCCGCGGCATATGCGTCCTGCGCCGGAGCTGCGCGCGTCAAAGTGAGCGGTGAAAGCCACCCGCCTCAAAGAGTGTCGAACCCTTCAGCAAGAGTGACTTTGCTGTGTCCTGGCCGGTCGCGAGCTGAAGGCCACCACCGTGTACAACGGCTCGTGGCGGGCCTTTCCCTCAGTCCCGGCGAGGCCGAGACGGCGGAGGTTCACCCCCTCGGCAGGGGTATAAACACCGCCGTCCCGATATATATGCCAGCGGCTATAAGCTGCGGTTTTGAAGGAATCGCCGGTCAACTGGCGTCGCGGGTATCCGTCGCGATCCAGTTGACCTCCCAGGTCTTGCCGCCGTCGTCCGAGAAGGACTGCTCGAAGCGGCAGGAGGTCGGAGTGATGTCCGAAATGACGAAGCGAACCAGGATGACCCGGCCGTTGAAGGCTTCCTGGTCGAAGAACTCGCCGCGGCCGTTCTTGAACTCGCCAATCGTCGGCTGGCTCAGGGTGCCGCCGTTGCTGCTGGCGAAGTTGAGGCTCCACTGATGGGACGCGGGGTTGTAGAGCCGCAGGTTCAGGCCCTCGAAGTGACCCGCGGGGCCGTCGGCCACGAGCTCCACCAGGTTGGCACGGCCGTCCCAGACCTTTCGCACGACGGTCGTGCCCTCGTACTCGACCCAGGTGGTGGAGCCCGTCAGGGGATGCAGCAGGCGCTTCAGATGCGTCTTCCAGGTCCCGATCTCGAAGTCGAAATCGTGCTGCCCGTCGCGGGCTGAAGCCTGCTGGGCGAATCCCTGAAGGGGTAGCAGAAGAGCGACGAGGCATCCCGCCAGGAGAGCGCTCCTCATGACTCCGCCCGCCGCCGCCAGTCGATCACCCAGTGAAGCTGCCAAGTCGTCCCGCTGTCGGCCGACCGGGCGCTCTCCCAGTGCGCGGAGTCCTGTGTAATCTCAGACCACGTGAGGCGCGACCGGACCGGGCTGCCGTCCACCTCGGTCCATTCTGCGAAGAGCTCGATCCGCCCGTGCTGAAAAACGCCCTTCCACACGTGGAAGTGGCCCGGCTCCAGCGTATCGGTCCACGTATGTTCCCATTCGCGCGTCTCGCGATTGAACACCCGCAAGCCGAGGCCCTTCAAGGCGCCGCCGTGATAGATCCCCTCGAAGTGCTCGACGAAGACCAGCCCATCCAGCGTCCGCGAGACGCTGAGGCTGCCCGGCGCCTCCACCCACCCCGCCTCGGAGGGCACCCGGCAGACGGCGTCCCACTGTCCTTCTAGAAAATCAAACCCGCGCTCCGCCTCCATGCTCGTCCCCCTGTCGGTCCGGCACGGCCCGCCACGGGCCGTCGCCCCTGGTGGGCGAGTGTGGCCCCGGGAGGGAGTGGCGGCAATAGCCATTTGGCGGGGGAGGGGTATGGCCAATTCAAAGGCGCAGCACGGTGAGGCTGGAGCCCTGCCATTCGTCTCGTCTGCCACGTCAGTCCTCACGAATGCGCTGCCATTCGGTCCGTCTGCCCTGTCATTCGTTACGAATGCCACGCCACTCGACTCGTCTGCCACGGCATTCGTGACGAGTACCGTGCCATTCGTTTCGTCTGCCATGGCACTCGTGACGAGTACCACGCCATTCGATCCGTCTGCCACACCATTCCTTATGAGTGTCAGGCCATTCGATCCGTCTGCCCGGTCATTCGTCACGAATGCCACGCCACTCGGCTCGTCTGCCACACCACTCGTGCCGAGTACCACGCCATTCGTCTCGTCTGCCCTGTCATTCGTGACGAGTGCCATGGCATTCGGTCCGTCTGCCACGGCACGCGGACCGTCTGCTGCCACATCCGCTCCGGGCAAAGGCGCCTTGGGAGGGCGAGGAAAGGGGCTCTCGGCCGTCCGCTTCCGACCCCAGGACCGTCCTCTCCAGGGATCAAAGCGCGAAATTCCCCTGGGGAAACGAGGTTGGCACGGCCTTTGCCCAATAGGGGGTGTAGCCGCGCTGAGAATCCCCAAATCCGGGGGTTGCGCCACGCGCGGACACCCTATAAACGGCGAGGTAACTTCATGAAAATCACGCGTAACGTACTCTTCGCCCTTCTCCTCCTGGGCGTCTGCGCCGGAACGGCCTCCGCCCAGCTTTCGGTGGGTGCGGGGGTCCAGGTGGGTCCTAGAGGCCACGCCTCCGTCGACCTCGGCTTTTTCTACGACAGTCTCGCCTCCTACGGCAACTGGATCGAGCGGCCGAGCTACGGGTGGGTCTGGACGCCGCGCGACGTGTCCGCGACCTGGCGCCCCTATCAGGCCGGTCACTGGGTCTGGAGCGACGAGGGTTGGACCTGGCTCACCGACGAGCCGTATGGATGGGCGACCTACCACTACGGCCGCTGGTATCAGGACCCTGAGATCGGCTGGGCCTGGGTCCCCGGCAACGACTGGGCTCCGGCCTGGGTCTCCTGGCAGGAAGGCAACGACTACGTCGGCTGGGCTCCGCTGCCCCCCGGCGCCAACGTGAACGCCAGCAATACTCCGGGGCCTGACAACGCTCCCGGTTACGATAACGGTCCCGGGTACGACAACGCTCCGGGATACGACGATCAAGGGCCCGCGTACGATAACGGCCAGGACTATGAGGACGGTCCGGCCTACGACGACAACGAGCGCTATGAGAGCAGCCCGGTCTATGGCGGCGGCTACGGCTACGCCAACTACGCCTACGGCATCGCGCCCTCGGCGTACCTCTTCGTACCGACTCGGGCCTTCCTCTCCGTGGACCTGTTCGACTTCTTCGTGCCGTGGGTGCGGGTGAGCTCGTTCTTCCGCCTGACCCGCAACTGCACCAGCTACGGGTTCTACGGCGGCCACTACTTCAACCGGGGTATCGCCTTCGAGCACGTCCGCCGGTATTACCACGACGTGCCGCGCTACCGGCTGGCCGGGCTGGACGGCTTCCGGGGCCGTGGCTATCAGGTGGACGGCAATCGCGTCGCGTTCTTCCGTCCGCAGGTGAGCCGTGGCTGGCGGGGCTCGCCGATGGACCGCGCGGCCGCACGGCGCTCGGTGGTGACCGCGGGCCAGTTCCGCAACCAGCACCCGGACCGCCAGCGGGCTTTCGAACAGACCAACCGCCAGAACCGTCAGGATCGCCAGGACGTTGGGCGGAACGCTCAGCGGACCGATGCGTGGACCAACCGGCAGGGCAACGCCGCGCGGCAGGGCCAGGGCTTCCGCGGTGACCGCACCGGTCGCAACGGTCAGCGTTGGCAGCAGCAGGACCCGGCCATCCGGCAGCGCTCGTTCGACAACGGGCGGGGTCAGGCCGACCGGCAGCAGTGGCAACAGAACAACGCTCAGCGCCGGCAGCAGTTCGACGCTCAGCGGCAGCAGCAGAACAACAACACCCAGCGTTGGCAGCAGGACCGGGCCACCCGCCAGCGTTCGTACGAAAGCCAGCGTGCCCAGCCGCAGACCGGCTGGCAGCGCCAGAACAACGTCCAGCCACAGCAGCGGCAGCAGTACCAGCCACAGCGACAGGCTCCGCCCCAGCGGCAGCAGTACCGTAACGATGCTGGCCGGGGCCAGGGCAACCGCGGTCAGGCCACCCGTGACCAGGGCAACCGGGGCCAGAACAACCGGGGCCACGGCAACGACCGCCGGCAACACGGCGGCTAGACAGCTCCTCCCCGTTCCACCCCAAGAAGTCCAAGGAAGACCAGGGCTCCTTCGCTGCGAAGCGGAGGAGCCCTTCGCCTTAAGCTCGAAGACGCGACGGGCTCGGACCGGACGGCCTCCTCATTCTCAGGCGGCCCTCGCCCTCTGTGAGAAGATCCTCGGGGTCGCTCCCGGAATTTCCTCGTGTGTCCAAGACTTGAGCAGGCCCGGCAACAGGAGCCCGCCTAAAGGCAGCACGGCGACGAGCATTACGAACGCGAGGCGCACCCTGACCCTCGTCGGCAGCCCGCGATCGAAGACATCCCGCCGTCTGAACGGGTAGAGCAGCCAAGGGAGGGCACAGGCTCCGATCGCGGCGTCCACCACAGGCACCAGCAACGTGAGCCCCAAGCCGGCCGGTGCCAGGTCCGGCCGAAGGGCCAGAGCCAGCGGCGACACGGCCAGGATCAGAAGGATCGCGGGCCAGGCCGCCAAGGTGGTGGGGGTCAATGAGGACTGGAAGAACAGTTCGCCAAACAATGTCAGAAGAACGAAGAGCCCCGCCGCCAGGGCGGCCAACACGCTGGTTACCAGAGCGAGATCGCGGAATTTTCCATGGGCGGCCAGGGGGCCAGCCAACAGAGCAAAGGTCAGCCCAGCCTGCGTGAGGCCAAGGTATAGGCCCGCGGCGGCTGGACCGAGCCGCACCGGATTCCGGAGGCGCAGCAGGCGCGCAAGACGTCCGGCCCCCGCCTGCAGGAAACCGAGCACGGCAAGGAGGATGGTGGCCACCAGCCAAGGGTGGAGCGCTGGATCGCTGATCGGATCGTAGCCCGGCCCGGGTCGCGAGCCGTGCAGCGCAACCAGCCAGCCGATTGCAAGGCTGGCCTCGAGCGGGAGCAGCAGGGTCTTGGCACGCATCCAGGTCCGCCGTGCCGCCTCAGCCCTCCCGTTGCGTTGCGGCAGCTCCAGGCCCTGAGGCCGGGTCCATCTCTCCGTCCAGGAGCCGGTCTGCCACCATTGCTGCAAAGCCAGCCGCAGATCGAGCCATTGCGAATGCCGGCGCAGGCTTCCGGCTTGCGCGTATGCACTCCAGACCAGGGTCTTCAGGTGGGCGGCTTCGGCCACTGTCCAGAGCACGGAGCCCGCGGCGAGCAACGGCACCGGTTGGGGCAGCAGGCAAAGTACCGACGCCAGCCGCAGGTAGCGCCGCGATTGGCGTGTAAAGCGGAGATCAGACTCCGCACTGATGGCCAGGCAGCCGGCCAGGGCGAGGTGGAGGGCGATGCAGACGACAAGAAGGGTCTTTCGTCCGCCGGCCGCGGCCAGCCACATGCATCCGGCGAAGGGCAGGAGGACTCCGGTGATCGTCAGCCAGATTCCGAAGACTCCCGAGCGATAGGCCCAAAGCCACCGAGTGCCGCGCGGCAAAGGCTCTGGAGCGGCATCCAGATCCAGGCATGCGGCCGTGGGACGCAATACCCAGGTTGACGAGTTGTTCATCCAGCGCCGTGCAAGCGGGATCAGAAAAAAGCCCGCCAGGGGGAGACCACCGAGAAGCCAGAAAGCGAGATGAAGTCCGGGCCTCAGCGCCAGCCGCGGAGGCGTCCAATGGGTGAGATAGCGCTCGAGGAGAGCACCCGAGATCGGCGCCAGGGCCAGGAGCCCAAGGGCGATCCTCCCCCAAAGCTCCTGGGAGCCCCGCCAGGGAGGCCAGCTCCACCAAAACGCGGGCTCGAGAATCATTTGCAGGATCAGAGCAACCGCCCCCATCGCGGCCGTAGCGTTCTCGAAAGTCACTTGGATCCAAAAGCTCCGTCCGCTCATGTCGTGGCCGGTGGGGCGGTGCCGGCGCCAGACTTCGACGGCGCGGGTGGCTTGGTGGTCGGAGCTCACGCTGCTGGCTCCCGAAGACGTGCCGCCCAGCGGTCGAGCTCTGTTCCGTGCCGGTAGCGCACCTGACCCCACCACGGGAGAGCCAGTCCGCCGAGGGGCAGGATCGCTGTGAGAGCGATGGCTCGCAATAGCGTCCGCAAGGACGCGGGTAGGCGCGGATCTTTCAGACCGCGCAGCCGGAACGGCGCCAGCCATCGGGCGGCGATGGGGACTGCTCGCAGGTCCGAAGGTGTCCTCGCCACGAGCAGGCGGTCGATGTCGAGATATGCCGTGGAAAAGAGCAGTCCAACCGCCAGGATGGCGGTCCAGTAGCTCTCGTCAAAGCTGAGCCACCGCGAGAGTCCGCGATAGTCCCAGGCGAATCGAGGCCAGCGTCTTGCGATCTCCTGCAGGCGTTGCGGCCACAGATTGGCGATGGCGCTCATGGCGAGCTCCCCTCTGGACCGAGCCGTAGCGCAAGGCCGATGGCCTTCTCAGCGCTTGCCGCATCGTCGAGGCCCTGCGGCCGGCCGTGTCCTGGACTTGGGGCGAGATGGGCGTGGAGCCAGGTCCGCAGGACCGCTTCCCCTTGGGGGCGGCCCCTTTGCAGAGAGTCCTTCACGCCCCGGGCGAGAGCTGTCCGCCAGAGGTCGGGAGCGCCCCAAAGACGGGCGAGCAGTGGCTGGATGGAAGGATCGGAAGGGGAAGCCGCCTCGTCGGCGATCCAGAGAGCAGCCCTCTCGGTCCAGGCGGCCTCGTCTCCCTTTTCCGGCCCGCACCAGATCTCCGCCTCGGCTCTGTCCCCATCGCCGGCAAGACAGGGCAGGAGCTCCCGGGCCCTGTCCTCCGGCAGCCAGCCGTGACGGATCAAGCGCAGCGCCAGCCGTGCACGTTCCGGATCCGGAAGTCGCTTGACTATCCCGGGAACGAGGTGGGGTGAGTGCCCTGTCAGGAGATAGGCGAGCGCCGGGAGCTCGGAGCTGCCGGCGGTGCTGATCGAATCGGCGATTTTCTCTCGTTCTTTCGCCGTGGCGAGGCAGAGAGAAAGGACTCTCGACAGAGCCGCATCCTGGCTGAAACCGCGCAGGCTTTCCTGAAGGACACGCCGGGCCGTTCCCAGATACTTGTCCGGCAGGCGGTCCATGGCGGCGGCGATGAGAGGAAGAATTTCGAGCCACCGCTGCCGGAGAGTCTGCCGGGCTGTCTCGGGCCGGAGTTGGACGGGGAGGCGTAGGATCGTGACAAGGGCCTTCGCCGCCTCTGGGGCAGGGAGAAGTACAACTACGCGAGCCAGCAGGTCTTCCAGGGCTTCGCGGCGCACCGGCCAGTCAACGGTCTCCAGAGCCGCGAGCTGCCGGGCGGCTTCCTGGACTTCCGCCGTCGCTCTGGCTCTGCCGGCTCCGGCCCCCAACTCCGCGATCTCGGGCGTCAGAGAGGCGAGCTCGTCGTCGGTCTCCGTGGTGATCAACCAACGCACGAGCTCCAAAGGGGCCAGACGGTCGGGATGGTCATGGCAGGCGATCTCGAACTCCAGGGTATGGCGGGCCAGACGGAGCAAGGCCCGCGTCCGGATCAGGGGATCGCGGATCGGGAGGACGAGACGCTGGATCAGATCGCGCGGATCGGACGGCGTTTTCAAGAGAGCCATGAGGCCATGGCACTCGTCTTGGAGACGCTCGATCCGGGCGAGCGCCGCATACAGGTTTGCCGGCTCCAGGGTCTTGGGGGGAATCGCGGGTGTGCTTTGCAGAATCGTGATGAGTTGAAGGCGGCGGTCACCGATCCCGGCGCAGACCTCGTCTACGAGCGGCAGGCCGGCTCTGGAAAGCGCCGCCAGCCGTGGTGCCAACTGCGAGCGGAGCTCATCCTCCTCCTCCGGCAGGAGCCGCGCGACGACGCGAGCGAGGCTCTCCAGGCTCCGGGTGAGCTCACACAGGCGGCAGGTGGCGCGGATCATCAGGTCCTTGCGCAGGACGAATCCCTCGGCTTCGGTGGTGGCTAGGGCCGCGGCGCAACGCTCGGCGCGCTTGAGCAGGAGATTGAGGATCACCTCCTGCGTTGCCGCGCCGGCAAGAGACAGAACCTTCTCAGGAGTGAACGCCGGCGACCAAAGGACACAGTCGAGCTGGTCGCTGATCTGATCCGGCAGATGGAGCGCTACGAGGTCGAGCCAACGAGCCAAGTCAAGGATTTCGGCGGTGAAGCCGATGGCGTGAAGATAGCGGCCGGTGGCGATGACCTGTCGCCGGACCTCATCCTCCGGCTCCACGGGGCGAGCGCTCAGATAGCGAAGGCTCCAGTGGAGCTTCACCGGTCCGTCCGGCACGTTCCGCAACTCGGCCAGGGCAGTCGATGCGGCTTCGGCGGTGCGTCGGGCCTCCAGGACCACGACCCGGAGCGCGGCACGAGCCGAGGGATCTTCGATCGCTGCGACGATCTCCTCAAGGCGTTGTGGCTCCAACCGGCCGAGGACCTTTCGTCCACGATCGATCAGCTCTGTGGACCAGTCGAGGGGAGAACGGGCGCTCCACTCTTCCCATGCGGCACAAGCCCTCTCCGGATGCCGACAGGCGAGCTTGCCGAGTAGGGTCGCACCGGCGAGTTGCCGGTCTAGGGGATCGGGAAGCAGGGCTTCCAGGCGCAGGAGTACCTGGACCGGTTCTTTCAAGTCCATGGCCCCCAGCCCGGCGGGGGCGAAGGCCAGGATTTGAGTGGGATCATCGAGAGCCGCCAGAGTCTGCCACAGCTCGGGTGCGAGGGAATCGTCTCGTCGCAGCCACGCCTCAGCCACGGCCCGCCAAACCTGCGCAGCTTGTTTGGGCGCGAGCCGGTCGATCCACGCCGTCCATCGGGTCTCCAAGTCGGGGCCGACCTCCCGGGCGATGGCAGCGAGGATCTCGCCGTGCTGAGTCTCCGCAGTCTCCTCCCGCGCCAGATCGTCGAGCCGGCCTTCGAGCTGGCGCAGCACGTCCTGTCGTGCCGGCCCCTTCTCGCACCCGGACGCGACGGCGGCGAGCGCCCGGGCTTGGCTGAAGGGATCAGCGAGCCGGCCGGCAGCGTCCAGCCCCAGGGACACACGACCGCTGCCCGCCAGGGCGCGCAGGATCGCCGGCTCGGCGAGAGCCTCCGCCAAGCCCCGGAGATTCAGGGCGAGAGCGGCATAGTGGAGGAAACGTTGCCAATCCTGGGCCTCAATTGCCGCAGCAAGAGCATGGGTTTCGAGATCGTCACCGGAGGCCTGAAAGCCACCAAGCCCCTCCACTTGGTCCGCAAGAAACGGCTTCGTCTCGAGGAGCTCGAAGAGCCGGGGCCAGTCTCCAGTTGCGTGGAGGTGAGCCATGAGCGTGCGCCAAGCATAAAGAGATTTGGCGGAAGGAGTGGTCATGAAAGTCGTAGGTTGCGCGGACTGTTATTGTCGTAGGTCCCGTCAGCTCCCTGTGCGATACGTCGCTTTGACGGCCGGATCTCCCAGCACGACGAAATTCTTGGCGTCGTTGTTGCTCCGGTAGACGTGCGCCAACCGATCGGCGTCCACATCGAGTAAGGCCTGCTGATCTTGGACGAGCTCGGTGTAGGTGACCGCGAGTTCCCCGTACCGTTGGTTGAAAAACTCCATGGCGGAGCCGAGGGGATGTCCGTCCAGCAGGCGTTTGAAGGCATTCTCGAAGATCTGGACCTGGCCCTGCTCCGAGCCGCTGAAGGAGGTGGTCCAAGCCCGGTCGACGTGTCCGACGACGGCGAGCGCGCCCTGCGGATGGCCGAGAAGTCGTTGGGCCAGGTGAGAGACGAAGGGCTGCGGCGCGACCGGCTGGGGCACGCTCAGCGAAGAATCGTCGGGAGCGAAATTGCTGGTCTGGGGTGTGCCGCCGCTGTAGCAGGCGAAGTGGAAGGCGATTAGGCCCCTGAGGTTCGCCCCCTTGGCTAGATCGTCACCCGCGAAGTAGTGTGCAGGTAAGGCTGGCTGGCCTATACCGGGCCAGTCCTGGCACAACAGGGCTCCCTGGTCGGTGCTCTGGCGTAAATCGTTGAGAGGAAAAACCACGCCATGGCTCGAGGTCAGCAGGATGGAAGGAGTTTCGCCGCCTCCCAGAATCCGGGATAGCTTTGCCTTGGTGGCCTCCTCGGCGGTAACGATTTGCAGCGGCCATTCCGGCCGGTCCTTGGGAAACATTGCTGCCAGCGGCTTGATCAGCTCATCCGTCGAGCGTTCGGTCGCCAGGTCACCTTCCGTACGGACTCCGAAAAGGGTAATCTGCCTCCGTGGTAGTGTATTTCCACCCGCCGCGGCCTTCTCTACTTCCACGACGTTGCGGGCGTAGGCCGCGTAAGCTTCGGTGTTCTCGAAATGGATCCGTCCCACTGCATACTGGACGTCGAGCTCGTACTGGAAGCGAAACGGGATCTCTTGGGGACTGCCGACGATCAGCAGATAATAGGGCACGTTCTTCGGGTCCGCAGGGCCGAGGCCGGCTTTGTAAAAGGCAAGAAAATCGTCTTTGGACTGACCCGTTTGAAAACGGCAGGTCTTAAAGTAAGGCCCCGCCTCGTTTCTGCGATGATCGAGAAGCGGCTTGAGCGCGCTCTCGATCTCAGGAGTGATCCCTGGAGCGAAGATCACTCCCCATCCCGCGGAGGATATCTTCAGAGGGTCGACGTCCTGCACGGGCGCACGGTTGGGATCGTTGATTCCATAACGTTCGATCCACCAGCGGGCTAGACGCAACTGTGCCGGACCGAGCGGCTGGTCACGGATTCTGCGGGCGAATTCCTCCTCGGTTTTCGAGGTCGGCAGGTAGAGACCCGTCCGGGCGTCGATACCGTTGAAGACCATCCTTTCATTCATTCAAGCACCTCGCTTACATCTCACGTCAGGTCCGGGCATGGCGGCGGAGGCTCGTCGGTTCCCGGAGGCGGGAAATCAGTGTCTGAAACGGGCGGCGGCTTGCTGGGCTCCGCTTCCTTTCCGATTGGAGGCCCGCCGGAATCGCTTCGGGTTCGCCACTCCCCCTGGAAGATGAAAGGAGCCCAGAAGTATGGCGAGCTCCATTCCGTCTGGCTGCGCAGGGAAAGCTGGGCACAACGTAGAGCCGCAGAAGGAGGAAGACCCTTCACGATCATGCCACGATAGAACCGAGTCATGAGCTCGGAGGTCGCGTGGTCGTTGACGTTCCACAGGCTGACGATCACCCGAGGGACTCCTGCGGACAGGAAGCTCCGCGTGAGGCCGACGATTCCCTCTCCGCGGACCTCGTCCCCGAGGCCCGTCTGGCAGGCGCTCAGAACCACCAGTTGCGCCGATATGTCGAGGCTGCTGATCTCATGAGCGAGGAGAAAGCCATCCTCGCGGGGATTTCCCTGGGGATCGACAAGCGACAGCACGAGGCCGGAGAGCTCGGGGTGCTGCGAGTTGAGCAACCCGTGGGTGGCGAAGTGCAGAATGGGTAACGCTTGAGCTCCCGGCTCTCTATGAGCTCGCGGCTCGCCTCGAAGCCCAGGGCGACGCGGCTTGACTTTGGAACGAGTTTCGCGATGGCCTTTGCTTCAACTTCGGTGTAAGGTAACCGCTCGAAACGGTTGATACCGAGATCCTCTGCAGCTCGGGCCAGGTTTGAGTTGTCGATACTGCTTGCCTGGGTGGGCGAAGTGCCTCCCTTGACCACCCGAGGGTCATCGGCAGTGAAAACCGGATCGGCCACAATGCCGAGCCAGGCAGGGGGCACGGCTTTGCGATTCGGCAGGTTGCGTAGAGCCGCCAGGGTCGAGATCGAAGGCAGATGGACAATCTCATTGCGCACCACGAGCGGATCCGCAGCTTCGTCCTGCTCCGGCTTTCCCGAGAGCGCCCTCGGATCGGGAAGGGCCGCGAATGGCAGCGTAGCGAGCGCACCGTCCCCAACGATGAGAAGGCGTTTCGAGCCCAATTCCTTTGCGACCGGCCCGAGGATCTCTCGGCTGAGCCGGGCAGCCCAGTACGTTCTGGTGCCCCGTTCACCCCTGCGGCGGCTCCAGGCGATTCGCACCTGCCCTGCCGCCTCCTCCAGCCAGGCGCGAGAGGGGAGAAGGTAACTCCCGATCTTGCCGTCACTCGCCAGGCTCCAGAGAAAGCTCCTCTCCTCGCCCAGAGAGTACACGAGCAGCAGTCCCCACTTTCCGATCAGGTTCTGCATGTCAGAAACCGTCAATGGTTGTGGCCCAGCAACGGCGGCAAGCCCGTGTCTCCGGCTGCGGAGTTGAGCGTCGACATCGGCGAGCTTCAACAGCAGCGCACGCAGGCGCTCTTCGATGCTGGCTACCTCAGCGGCCGAGTGGTCTCCGTGGTCGGTCGCGAGCCACGCCGCGCCCACGTTGAGCTTCTGCCGGAGTTGCTTCTCCTGCGCGAGCAACTCCGGATCCGCACCGCTCTCGAGCTTCGGTTTCGGCTCGGCGAGGATCTCCAACAGGCTCCGCGACCGGCGGCGCTCATTCAGTGCCAATGCTTGAGCGTCGTAGCCGGCGTTGGGATCCTGTGAATGCAGGTGCATCAGCACATCGATATGAAGATCAAAGTAGTGTTGCTTCGTCGCGAAGTAAGCGCTCCTTAGGTCCTGGCTTTGGGATTCATCACGGAGCGCCTCGACTCCTTCGACGACCCGCTCCAGGCGCTCCCGAGCCGCTGAGTAATCGCCCAAGGCGTGCAAGGCTCGAGCGCTGCCGTAGAGCGTCGAGACTTCACCACGCCGAAAGCGGATTGCCTGGAATAGAGCCGCTGCCTGCTCGTGGAGGCGCAAGGCTTCGCGTGGGTTACCAGCCTCGAATTGATACCGGCCGAGATTGAGGAGAGAGATCGCCTCGTCGTAGCGTTTGTTCGTGCTCTTGGCGAGATCCAGTGCCCGGGCGTAGATGCTTCCGGCCTCCTCCGTGTCCTTCTTGAGAAGGTGGACGGTCCCCAGGCTGTTGAGCGTTGCGACTTGACCATCTTTGTCGTCGATCCTTTGCTGGATCTCCAGTGCTTCCTGGAGTTGCGACAAGGCGTCGTCAAGCTGGCTCAGTCGCTGAGATATCCCTGCCATGCGGCTCAAGATGTGCGCGGTATTGCTCGCGGAATCCATCTTGCGGAAGGCTGCAAGTGCCTGTCGTAAGGAATCCATTGCCGGTTCGAGCTTCCCCTGGTTGATCAGAACCTCGCCGATCCCCCTCAATGCCGAAGCCTCCTGCTCCGGGCGGTCTCCAGCAGCCTTCGCCCTATCCAAGGCTAAGCGATAGGCGTCGAGTCCTTTCTGCGCCTCACCGGCGACGTCGTAGGCGGCGCCCAGATTGTTGAGCGTGCTGGACTCCAGGCCTACTTTTCCGATTTCGCGGAAGATCGCCAGCGCTTTGAGTTGGAGATCGATAGCCTCCGGAGCTCGCCCCTTTTGGAGCTCGATCGAGCCGCTCCTCGTTAGTACTCTACCTTCCTCAACGCGCTTACCCAGGGCTTGGAGTAGGGGGAGGGCCTCTCCCAGGGCAGCAAGCGCCTTGTCCTTCTCCGACAGGTCGTCTTGAGCCCACCCGATCCGGAAGAGGCTCTCGGCCACCCACTCTTGTTTTGCGAGCTCCCGCCAGAGGGCCAAGGCCGCCTCAAACTTCGGCAGGGCCTGTCGGGTGGCTGAGGTAGCGTTCTGTTGAATCAGGAGATCACCCTCCGCAAAGAGCTTGAACGCCTGGACATGCTTGCGGTCCGTGTCCGTCGCGGCGCGCGGCATCTCCAGCTTCACCTCATAACGCCCGACCGGGGCTGTCCCATCAGACGAGAAGACCTCCGCGCGAAAAGTGCCTGAGACCTCCGGAATCGCGAAGACCTGCTCCGGGCCCGTGTTGCCTGTCGGGCTGTCGACCTCGAGAATCGTGGTCCCGTCCGGCGCCTTCAATCGGAGGGTGACGTCGATCCCCCGCTGATCGGCCACAAGGTGCACGTACTGCCCTGCCTGGAGAGCGATCTCGTAGCGATCGCCCTCTCCTCCCTTGAGCTCCCTCTCGATCGGGCTCTCCGGCTCGAGCTTGCGTACCTTGTCTCGGAAGTGGACCTCAGTGCTCACTGGCTGTACCCCCTTGGTTTGAGGAACCGCGCCCGCATGGGATGTCCTGTGGCGCCAGAGCCCGGCTGCGGCGGCGATCCCCAGCAGGCTGGCCAATCCCAGCAGGACCCATGGGCTCCGGGAAGACGACATGAATGCGCTCTAGTTTAGCCCAGATGAACATACCTGTGCCATGCCTCCCGCGTCTGCGTGAGGTCGCATAGAATGGAGGACACGGAGTGCTGTGATTTTGTTGAGGCGGCTGGCCTCCAGGGGGGACCGCGAATCGACTACGAGGATTTCATCGTCCAGGTCGGTCCTGAACGGGACGGCAAGGTCAAGCTGCAGGTCCTTCAGTCTCCGGCCGGGGAGGGAGGCGGCTCTTTCTCTCTGCCGTGGACACCGGGAGAATGGGCTTGGCTGCGCGCCGGCCTCATGCGTGACGTCGGCCCGGCCGGAGGAGAGGCTCCGCCCGCCTCATTGCGGATCGGCGAGACTCTCTTTTCGGCCTTGTTCTCCGGTCAGGTGGGGGTCTTGTGGGCTCGAAGTCTGGGTGTGACCCCGGAACGCGGTCTCCGGCTCCAACTCCGTTTCCGGTTGGAGTCGGAGCCTTTGGGGCCGGCTTTCCTGCACAGCCTCCCCTGGGAGTTGCTCTACCAGCCCGACATTCGAGACTTCCTTGCCTTGAGCCGGCTGACCCCGGTCGTCCGCTATCTCGAAGTGGCACGTCCGGCGAGCGTCCTGCCGCTTCCCTCGGTTCTGCGCATTCTCGTGGTGATCGCTGATGCTCCCGGCCTTGCGCCTTTGGACCTTGCACGGGAGCGGCGGGAGATCGAGGCCGCGTGGGGCGGTAGTCCGCAAGTCGAGGTGCAGTTTCTCGAAGAACCGATGGCGGAGGCTCTCCGGGAGGCTCTTCTCGCGAGCCCGTTCCACGTCCTCCATTTCATGGGCCACGGCGGGCTGGACCCGAGCACGGGAGACGGGCTTCTCTTCTTCGGGGCGAGCGGTGGCAAGCTCGATTCCCCTTCGGGTGAGGTGTCGGGTGAAGCCCTGGCCACTCTGCTCAAGGACTTCAAGACTCTCCGCCTCGTCGTCCTCAACGCGTGTAAGACGGGCCGGGGTGGGGAAGGGCTCGATCCGTTCGCCGGGGTTGCTACGGCCCTGGTCATGGCGGGGATTCCGGCGGTGGTGGCCATGCAACTCCCCATCTCGGACTTGGCGGCCATCGCCTTCAGCAGCACCCTCCACCTCCGCCTGGCGGCTGGCGATCCGGTCGACGCGGCGGTGACCGAAGGGCGTCAGGCGATCTACACCACGAGTCCTGGCACTCTGGAGTGGGCCATCCCGGTCCTCTTCACCCGCGTTTCCGATGGCCGGATCTTCGACCGGCTGGGCCGGCGCGCCACGGACACTCCCTTGCCTCCGATCCGTCCTGCGGTGACCCTCCCCCGTGGGCAGGCGCTACGCTCACCGCACTTCCTGGGGCTCCTTGCTGGGCTGATCGTGATCGTGCTTCTTTTCTTCGTCCTCGGGGGATTTCCCTTCGTCGGTCGCGCTGTCCGGGCGATTCCCTGGCCTTTCGGCAGGAAACCTGCCCTCGAACGCGTGCGGGTCGGGCGGTTCCGGATCAGCCGTTACGAGATCGCCCAGCGCGACTTCTTCAAGTTCGTGCTCGCCAAGCCAGAGTGGCGGCGGGGGGAGATCTCGGCGACCCTGCACGACGGCGACTACCTCCGGAATTGGACCTCATGGTATGAATTCCCCTCCGAGCTTTCCAACCATCCGGTCACCAGGGTCTCGTGGTTTGCCGCCAAGGCCTTCTGCGAGTGGATGGGAGGACGCCTGCCGACCCGCCAGGAATGGCAGCAGGCTGCCCACACGGCAGAGGGGCGTTTCCCTTGGAGAGGCTCCCTCTCCTCCGGCTCTTCGCCCATCAACTTCTGCGATGCCGCCTGTGGGAAAGAGCATCGTGAGGTGGGAGTCCAGGATGGCTATCCGGAGACCGCTCCAGTCGACGCCTTTTCCAGTGGACAGACGAGGGAGGGAGTTTTCAACTTGAGCGGCAACGTCTGGGAGTGGTGCGCCGACGCCTCAGGGGAGCTGCGGGCCAACCTCGGCGGATCGTATTTCTCCCAATTCGAGGAGTGCTCGACGGACAAGCTCGCCTGGGAGGACGCCCGTCTGTGCGCCCCGGACGGCGGTTTTCGGTGCGTTTGGGAGTAGCGAATGGCGAAGAGAAAATCCTTCTTCCTGTCAACTGTCTCTCTCCTGATTCTGTTCCTCCTCGCTCTGAAGGGAGTGCAGATCGCCGACCGGGCCCTGCGGGCACAGGCCGAAGCGCGCCGTCTCGTGGGATTGGCGCTCACCGGCTCCAGGGCTCCGGACGCTGAGGCGGCCCTCTACCGCCGCGCACGGGAGCTCGACCCAGCCCACGATCGCTCGGGCTGCGAGCGGGGGAGGGCGCTTGAACGGCAGGGTCAGTGGGCGGCGGCGGCCGACTCCTTTCTGGCCTGCATCGACGCTGATCCGGAGGAGCCCTATTCCCATTACGCCTATGCCATGGCACTCTCCGATGCCTACGGCCCGAAGTCCTCCCACGAAGCCCTCACGGAGCTTCGCCGCTTCGCCGAGCTGGCGGAAAGCTCCTCGACCGCAATCGATCCCGCCATCCGGTACGAGGCCAAGACGCTCCTCTTCGACCTCGAGGACCTGCAGGGGCAGGACGCCGGGGCCGTCCAGAATCGTTACACAGAGGAAGAGATTCTGAAGATTCTCACTCGATCGCAGCAGGAGCGCGGCCATTCGCGCTATGAAGGTCCCCGGCTTCCATTGCGCCTCGCCTTTCGTCCCGGCGACGCGGAGCTAGGCACGGCGGGCGAAGAGCAACTCCGGGAGGTGGCCAGAGCGCTGCGGAACGGGCTCCTGGCCAAGGCCCGTATCCGGATCGAGGGGTATACGGACAGCTTCGAAGGCGGCAGCCGGGCAGCCCGGCTCGCCCTCTCACAGCAGCGGTCGGAAGCCGTGAGAGATTTTCTCGTCCATCGCTGTGGCATCCCGGGCGCCCGCCTGATTGTCTCAGGCCTCGGCGACCGCTATACCATCGCCTCCAATGAGACCGAGAAAGGGCAAGCGGCGAACCGGCGGGTGGAGTTGGTGAACCTGGAGGACAAGGAGCCGGTGTGGGGGGATGTGCGGGTTGGTCGGTGAAGGTATAGGGAGTCTGGGGTGAGCCATGGCGAAAACTTGGACAGGCTCCAAAGAACATAGTAGGTTGTCTGAAAATCTCCGGACTGCGGGGGGGCGGTTTTCTTCGGCCGCGCAGCCATTGCTCCGATCCGCCTTTCGCGAGGAATTAGGTGGCTCGAATCACAGCGACTGTGGCCTTCCCGAAGCATTCCTCTCTTGGCCTCGGGAAGAAGGCTTTCTGTTGGTTGCCGCTTGTCTGTGGATCGAAGATGCTCCCAGCGAAGAGGGCAGAACGCGGCGCTGTCTCGAAGCGATTCATGCTTTCAGGTCGAGCCATGCCAAGGCCAAGATATTTCTCTTGGTCCATAGCCATGATCAGCAGGGAAGCGAGATGCGAGCGGCGATCCAGGCCGAGCTTCAGGCGTTGATCGACTCAGGGCAAGTAGAACGAGCCGAGCTTTGGAATCGCCAAAAGGTCCTGCACGAGGCTTTCCACGGCACGCTGCGCCATACGCTCGCGGTCCTGGCGGACCGTGCGCTTTCCTCGGCTCCAATCAATGCCATTCCGACGGAGCTCGTGCCGCTTGAGCTGGTTCCCTATCGGGAGTCGACGTTACTCATTGATCAGTACGGTTGGAAAGACACGCTCTCTGAAACGGCAGCGACAGTTGCAGATCCGGCCGATCCCATCCTCACCAAGGACCGGTCCTTGCTGGGACTGCTGATCGGTGAGTTCGGCCTCGGCAAAACCACTGCCGTAGTGCGCGCGCTATCCCGTCACACTGCGCACATGCTCTACCTGGCGGGAGCGCGTATCGGCAAGCGAGACGTCAGCGCCAAGGACTTCTTCCTCCACTTCTTCGAGGACGGCGAGCTGGTGGCCAACGTGCCGGCGGAAGAGCTGCCGACGTTCCGGCTCCTGGCGCGGCCGGTCATCGAGTACATTCTCACAGGAAACACGGATCTGCCGCTCGTGGTCGTGGTTGATGGTGTCGATGAGTCCGCTGTACTGAGCCGCCGGGGAGGATTCCAGCATCTGTTCAACGTTTTTCAGGAGGTACGGTTTCCGATCGTCCTGACGATGAGGACGGAGCTCTGGGTCGAAAGCCGGGACGATTTTGCCAAGGCCTTCGGCCTGCCGCCGCAGCGTGTCGAATCTCGCAACCGGCGAGTTCGCCTGGTGGAGCTTCTCCCTTGGGGTGACGAGGAGATCCGATCGCTGCTTTCCCGCTATCGAGAGAACCTTTCCGAGCCGGAGAGCCAGGCACGGCTGGTAGAGTTGGAAGGCCTGCTCGGAAGGGGTGAGTTCGAGAGCCTTTTTGGAGACATTCCGAGGCGCCCTCTCTTCCTTCAACTCCTCTTGGATACTGTCGCCACCGTGGGGCTTCCGTCGATCCGCCTTGGCAGGGGGCGGTTGCTCCACGACTGGACTCGCTGGAAGATCCTGCGTGACATCGCTGAGCCGATTCGGCTGGGTGGCGAAGGACGCGGCGAGCTCTTGGGAGAAGGTGAGTCGAGCCAGACGGTCGTTGACCTTTCCTGGGAGGCCATGGTTTGTGCAGCGGCGAAGATGGTCGAGCCGACGGAAGGATTGCTGGAATTGATTCCAGAGTGCCCCGTGGAGGAGATTCTGCGCTCGTCGGTCCGGCTGGCTCAGATCAAGGAGCCGCAGGCTCTCTTCCTCCACAGCCTGCTCGTTCCAGTGGGGCGCGAGACTCTTGGATCCCCGCGTAGCGTTCGGTTCGCCCACCGCACCTTTCAGGAGTTCTTCCTCGCTTGGGTTTCTCTGCTCGAACCTGCCTCGCTGCCCGCGGGGGACTTGCCGCCTGCCGTCATGGAGTGGGCATGGGCTATTCAAGAGGAAAATTTGATTGCCTTGCCGTCCTGGCGGCAAGCCGCGCGCTCTGGAAACCGGCGATCCATCCCGCAGCCTACCTCCCGTGAGAGAGCAGCGGCGCCGCCCGACCTCGAAATTCGAGTCCATACAGGTTTCCGGAGTGGCCGAACGCATTTCGATTTCGTCCTGCACTCTCCCACGGGAGTCGTCGATTTTCATCATGCCAGGATTCCCGGCAAGCCTGTCATGGGGCGCCCCGAGGCTTATCAAGCCCATCTGTTACAGAAGATCGAAGGACTTGGCGGGGGGCGGGACGTTGGCGGCGATCCCCTCTTGTTCGCCGAGATCGAGGACAAGCTGCGCGGGATCGGTCGAGGCCTTTTTCAGGAGCTCTTTCCTTCCGAGATGAAACAGGCCTACCGCAGCTTCAGAAAAAAAGTGCGCTCGCTGATGGTGACTTCGGACGAGCCCTACATCCCGTGGGAACTGGTCCGACCCTACGACGACAGCGATCCGGATGACTTCATCGACGACGACTTCCTCTGCCTCGAGTTCGCGCTGACCCGTTGGCGTCCCGGCAGACAGGCTCCCCAGGAGATCCGGGTGCAGAGACTGGCTTGTTTTGCCGGCAAGGAATTGCCTCACTCAAGAGAGGAGAAAGAGCTGTTGGCCGAGCTGGCTAGAGCCCATCGCGGCGTCGAGGATGTGAGCCCGGTTGAGTCGAGCGCTGAGGCTCTGGAAGCCCTCCTGGACGGAGGTGGCATCCAGTTGCTGCACTTCGCAGGACACGGCGACTTCGATCCCGCACAGCCCAACGAGTCGGCCTTGCGGTTTCCCGACAGGGCTTTCCGCTCGGGAGACCTGCACGGCCCGCGCATGACACACATCGCTCGCGACCGGCCGCTGGTTTTCCTGAACGCCTGCCGGGTGGCGGGGCAGGCCTGGTCGCTCACAGGGCTTGGTGGCTGGGCGGAGCCCTGGCTTCGAGGCTGCGGTGCCTTCATCAGTCCTCTCTGGGCCGTGAACGACCGGTTGGCCTTCGAGTTCACTCGCGTTTTTTATGGTGCCTTGGAGAGAGGCGAGACCCTCGGAGAGGCCGCCCGGGAGGCCCGTCGGGAGATGTGCAAGCTGTACCCCGGGCAGCCGACGTGGCTAGCTTATCAGGTTTATGGGCACGTCAATGGACGGGTACTCTTGGGGGAGACTTAAGAACCACGAAGTCTGCACCTGCAACCTTTTACTCTCCTTTCGGCCGAGTTGGGATTTTCGGAAGAGCTGTCTACGCTGGTGTGTGTGGGAAAACCGGCCGGCTCCTCCTGGAGGCCGGCCGGCCTCAGCAATCTCAGCGCAGCAGAGCGGCGGCTGCGGGCCGGGCCCGTTCGCCGGATTTGTCGTAGCGGCGGTACATCAGGAAATGTGCCCAATCGAGGACGCGTTCTTCAACCTTCTGACGAGTCTCTTCGACCTCCGCCACGGTCCCTCCCAAAGGTCCGTAATATGAAGCAGGGTCATCGAGCCAGAGCGCGACGTAGCCTCCGGCTTCCCGCTTGCCGCGCTCGATGAGCCGTGGGTAGGTACGACCTTGGGTAAAGGCGATTACCCGCCAGGAATTGCCTGGTGCGAATTTACCCACCTCGGGTAGGGCCCTTCTGGACTTCACTTTCACTTTCTTCTCAAACGAGGGCACGATGCCCTTCACGTCGCCCTGAGAGATTTCGAAAAGCTTGGTCTTGTGGCTCTTGGATTCGAGGCTGAGCGGTGCGCCGATTACGTTCTGGTAGTCTCCGGTCTCGGAAACGAACCCGAAGAGAGCCCCTCCTGTTTCGACATATCGTTGGACGATCGCAGAGACCTCTCGGGACTGGCGGAGCTGTGCCATGTCGCGCGGATCGAGGGCGAGAAGATCGATCACCTCCAAGTGTTGGGCGAGGAGCTTGCGGAGCGCGTCCGGGTCATGCGGGAACAAGAGCAGCGGCGCGGCATTCGTTACGTTCGGGGATTTAGTTTCCGATCCGCCTTTCGGAGAGGGCGAGAAGAAGTGAAAGAGAGAGTAGAAGAAACCCCTCTGCTGCAGTTCGTCGGGGCGCTCTTCCTGGCCGTAGAGCAAGAGGTTGACGATCTTCAATAGGTCGTGGTCGATATAGACGTCGGCCGCGAGTGGATCGGGTGGCCGGCTGAAGACGGAGAGACGCCCGCCGAGGCCCAGCCGGGTCTTGACTTTCAGAAGGGGAGGCGGAGGAAGAACGGGTTTGGCGTCTGCCGGGGGGATTAGCTTCAGTTTATTTTTTTCGCTCGACGTGTCGAAGACGGGAGCCAATTTGCTCGGGGGGAGCAACTCGATGCCGCGTTCCCAGCCGTCGAGGCCGGAGATGTTCGTCGAGGCGACATAGGTGTCGACCGGAAGGCTGGCCTGCTCTTTGGGTTTTCTGAAGTCGAGCGGAAATTCGACGCGATGGTGGGTATCGTGGCCTTCGAGGATCCCGTGGTTGGCGGGCCTTGGGCCGGTCGCTTCCAGTTCCAATGAAAGAGTCTCACGCACGAGGGTGGTTTTCGCCGGTTTAGCCTGGTCTCGGTCTTGCACCGTAACCTCGACCTCCGGGCGGTTGTAGTACGGCTCCCAAAAAGCCATCTGATAGGCGCCGACGGGAATGGTTTCTCCCTTGTAGTCTTCGATGATCAGCTCGCCTCCTTTGAACTTGTCGAAGTCGAACGTCTCACCGGAGGCAACGTAGGTGCGGCCAAAGTCCGAGGTATGGGGAAGCTGTTCGTCGAAGTAGCCACACTTTGGGTCGTCTGAATACTGCTCGGGTTTCTCGACGTGGTTCAACTCGATCTTTGGCCCCCCCATCAGGACTGCGCGCCGAGGAGCCTGGGAAAAATCTTTGTCGAGGTATTGACGCTTCACGAGCGGCTTGAGCGAGCCACTCAGCCTACGCAGGACGAAGTTCCGGCCCTCCGGATCGCCGTTGAGGGGCTCCGTCTTGAGAGGATCGACGTGTACCACGAACCTGCCTTCTCCAGAGTCGGCCGGGTTCCAACGCTGTTTGGTGACACTATCGTACACCGCAAGGTCACCGAAGAAGCTCTTTACCACCCAGCGGGCGTTCTCCACGCCGGTCCCCTCATAGCCGGGGCGTTCGAGCCGCAGCGAATACCAGCCGCTCAACAGGCTGTCGATCGTGTACGTAGTGGGGTCCGTCGACCAGGGCACGACCTTGTCAAACTCCTTGCCGATCGTCACGGAGGCGCTGTGTTCGACGGGAGGTTTCTCCTCGTCGAGCGCGTTGTCGAGCAGGATGGGCGTAAGGAAGAAGCGGGCGTTCTCAGGCTCTTTCAAATTGACGCGCAGCTTGCCGTAGTAAGGGCGGAGGAATTCCTGTTCGAGCGCAATGCCAAGCCGCTCGACGATGGAGCGCAGGCAGGCCACGGGGCCGCGGCGTTGGGCGGCGGCGATAATGCGGCCGTCGAACCTGGAGAGGAGCTTGGCATCGATTTCAATGCGGGGCCCCGTGATCTGTTGCCGGATTTCTTCTCGAGTCTGCGGCGTGGCGTCGGCGGAGTCGGAGCCCGTGGACTTTGATGAACTGGGGGTCGTTTCATTCACAGTGAGCAGGGTGACGCTGCCGAGGATGTAGGCATCGAGTTTTTCCAGCAGCGCCCGATCGCTCGTGTCGCCCGGTCTGCTTTGGGTCTGTCCGTGCTGAACCCGTTTCTTCTCTTGGAGCAGGCGTTTCAAGGTACTGTCGTGACGATCGACGACGACGAACTGGCTCTTGCGCTTCAAGAACGTCACCAGCATGGCCTCGACGGAGGAGCCGTAGCGCGAGTTCCTGGCCTCCGTGTTTGTGTTTTCGAACTCGAACACAGTCACCCGTGGCCGGCGCTGGGCGGTAAATTTGCCCGTCACCGTGAAATTAGCCTCTTGAGGTGTCGCGGCCGGCTCCTGCGTTACTGCGGCTGGTTTGGGCGCGCTCGTTTCCTGAGCCCGCGCCGAAGCGGCGAAAGCCAGTAAGAGGGCGATGCCCAGGGTGTAGCCTATCCATTTTTTGCGTTTCATGAATTCCCCTTTCTGATCGAGTTGACGAGTTGATAGACGACGGCGTCCGCCAAGGTTTCGGCGGCTGCCTCGCAGGCCGTCGCTGAGTCGGTCTGTGCGTTGACGGCGGGCACGCTTCCCAGGTCGAGGGACGCCCCCTGCCGCCGGGCGCGTCCCTGTGCGGCGAGCCGGCAGGACTTCTGGCCATCCTCGAGCGACGTGATCTGAGGCGAGGCCAGCGTGAGATGCACGGTCCATCCCGAGATCCCGTTGTCGGCGAGCGGTTCAGCCGCCTTCCCCAGGCCCTTCTTCAGAGTGGTTCTCAGTGTCCGTGAGCCACCGGCGATCTCGAAGGTGATTCCGCCGGCCTTGATCACATCAGGAGGTGGGGGAGGAGGAGGTGTGGGAGTCGGTGTAGGTGTCGGCACAGGTGACTCTGCAGGTAGGGATGTCTGATTCGTTGATCCAGGAGACTTCCAGAGCCCGGGAAACCGCAGCGTTATGAGGGCTACCAGAAGACCAGCCAGCAGCAAGGTCGCCGTCCAAGCTTTCCGGGAGTGAAGCGGAGACGAGGGTCGCCTGGCGCCTTTAGTGAGAGTCCGCGAAGTCTGCCGAAACACCAGTGGACCAGGCGCCGGGGAGCCCTCCGCTTCTTCTGCGTTCCCGCCGAGCCTCAGGCAGGCATTGGGATGGCCGTAGACGGTATAGGCCAGGGCTGAGGGGTCGCCCGGCCGCGTCTCACGCAGGTGCCGTCTCGCTTCGAGCGCGGCTTGACCCAAGGTTGCGCCCTGGACGAGGGCGGCGTAGAACGTCTCGGCGAAGGCGAGGGCGGCTTTGTCCCGGGCCGGCCATAACGGCGTGACGAAGGCCCCGCAGCCGCAGACACCTACCCAGCGGGCCGCCCAGCCGCCGAGGCGGGTCCAGGACCATCCCTGCTGTCCGCCCCAGCAGGCGTTCAGGAATACCAGGGGGCGTGAAAGGCCGATGCGGGTGGCTATGGAGCCTCCAAGATCGGAAGGGCGAAGGACGCTGCCGTCGGGGAATGGAACTCCGGATTCATCCGCCTGATCAGCGCTATGGAGACCATGCCCGGTAAAGTGGATGAGATCGAGGTCGTTGTCCTCTAAAAAGCCCAGCAGATCGCCCGCCGAACCGAGAGTCGTTGAGATCTGAAGCCCCGGAGTGGACTGTGCAAGCGCCGTCAGCAGGCTCAGCTCCTCTTTCGCATGTGGCAGGTCCAGTGCCGTTCTCAAGGCCGCGATGCGGTGGACGACGATCTCCGGGGCAGGCCGTTTCTTCCCAGCCAGCCAGCGCGTCAGCTCAAACCGGCAGGCCAGAAATTCATCGTCGAAGGTGTCTCCCGAACTGTTGTCCTCGTAGGGTTTGATCAGCTCCCAGGGGATCCAGGGTTCATCAGAGATGATCATCCAGGAATGGACGGAGTCGCGGATGTCCCGATAGGCGTGGTGAATCTCCGTGGGAAGGAGCTCGCGCCAGAGATCGTGGCCCAGACTGGCGAGCTTGCGTTCGATGTCCGCTTGAAGGAGAGGAGAGCCGTCGACGTCCAGGCGCATCCCCAGTTGTTCGATCTTTTGCCGGAGACGAGCCTGATACTCTTCGGGCCGCCCCAGGAGAAAGGGCCCTATGATTTCCTGGTGAGCGAAGGGGGCGTGTCCGGTTGGCGAATCGAGGGTATAGATCAGCCGTGTCCTGCCGTGCTCGCTCACGGTCTTGACCTGCATCACCAAGTCCGCCGGCCGTACGTGTGCCGTCATGCGTTCTTCCCTCGAAGAGCCTCCAGGACCCAACCGGCATGAAACCGGTGGCCGTCGAGAAAAGACACGGGAGGTGCGGAATGGTTTAGGAGGTACTGGTTGGGGCCCGGTGTCTCTGCTATGCTTTGGGGTAAGATTCGGAGACCTGTGCCATGCCCGATCTGACGCCACGGGATTTGATCGATCGCCTGAACGCCATGTCCTCGGAGCGGCGACTCTATGGCCTGCGCTGGCAACCCCTTCATCTGGCAAACGATGGCAGGTCGGAGGCGCTGCAGAATCTCCTCAGCCGATTCGACTTCGTGCAGGCCAAGGTGGGTTTTCTGGAGCCCGAGGATCTCATCCAGGATTACGATCTTTCAGACGATCCCGGTTTGAAGCGAATCCAGTCGGCTCTGCAGCTTTCTGGGCACGTTCTGCGGGACGATCCGGTCCAGCTCCCGTCGCAGTTGCTGGCTCGCTTGACGGAAGTCGCCCTCCCCCCCGTGCAGAAGCTTCTCGACGCAGCTCTGTGCACCGATCTCGGCCCGTGGCTCAGCCCCTTGCGGGCGAGCCTGACGGGGCCCGGTCAACCGTTGCTGCGGACTCTCCGCGGCCACTCCTATCAGGTCAACGCTGTGGTGGTGACTCCGGACGGACGGCAGGTCGTCTCCGGGTCGAGTGATAACTCCGTGAGACTCTGGGATCTCGAGTCCGGCGTTCAACTCCTGGAGCTGAAGGGGCACTCGGAACCGGTCTATGGTCTTGCTTTGATCCCGCCGCAGGGGAACCAGGTACTTTCGGCCTCGGCGGACGGCACCCTCAGGGTCTGGGATCTGGAAAACGGCAACAATCCTTTGACCCTTTCCTTTTCAGGGAAGAAGCTGCTGCGGTCCGTCGTGGTGACGCCCGATGGGCGGCAGGCGCTCTGCGGTACGGAAGAGGGCTCGGTCGAAGTGTGGGATCTGCGGACCGGAAGCGCTGTGCGAGCGTTGAGCGGCCATGCGGGGCCGGTCTATGCGGTCGCCGTGGTCCCGACAGGCCGGATCGCGCTCACCGGTTCCGGCGATCACACCATCCGGGTTTGGGATCTCGATTCTGGAAAAGAGCTCTCCACCTTGACGGGTCACACCCAGGCGGTCTGGGGGCTTGCCGTCTCACCGGATGGCCGCCAAGCGGTCTCCGCATCGGAGGATGGCCAATTGAAAGTCTGGGACCTGGAGCGAGGCGTCGAACGTCTCACTCTGGAGGGGCACCGCGATGCGGTCTGGAGCGTAGCGATCTCCTCGGACGGGCGATTCGCCGTTTCCGGCTCGGAGGACTGGACGTTGCGTAAGTGGGATCTCGAAAGCGGGACGGAGGTCCTCGTCCTGAGAGGGCACAGTCATCGAGTCAACGCCGTGGCCATGACGCCCCTTGGGAGGCAGGCGGTCTCTGCCTCGGATGATCAGACTCTCAAAATCTGGGATCTTGAGGCCAAAGAGGAATTGGCCCGCACCGCTCACACGGGGGCTGTTCTGGCTCTGGCCATTACGTCTGACGGCCGTGTCCTCTCGGCGTCGAACGATGAAACGGTGATGGTTTGGAGCTTGGAGGACGGAGAGCGCTTGCTCACCTTGAGCGGACACACCGATCGGGTGACCGCCGTGGCCGTCACACCGGATGGAAGGCATGCGGTCTCCGCCTCGTCTGACCAGACTCTCAAGATCTGGGACCTGGAAAGCGGATCGGTCGTGCTGACCTTGAGCGGCCATGCCGACGAGGTCTCGAGCGTGATTCTTACGCCCGATGGCAGGAAGATCCTTTCCGGCTCGAAGGATGGCACTCTGATTCTTTGGGACCTGCGGACGGGCGGAAAGCTCGCCACGCTCTCGGGGCATTCGGATTGGATCAACGGAATCGCGGTGACTTCGGATGGGCGTCTGGCGATCTCGACATCCAGAGACCGGACGCTCAAGGTTTGGGATCTCACCCGAGGTGCAGAGACGTTGACTCTGGAAGGCCACACCGGCTGGGTCAACGCCGTCAAGATCACTCCCGACGGCCGGCGGGCGGTTTCCATCTCCGAGGACTACACCGTACGAACCTGGGACTTGGAGAGCGGTAAAGAGTTGCTCAAGATGCAATGCGACAGCATGGTCTACTCTCTGGCGCTGACTCCGGACGGCGGGCGGGCGATCTCCGGCTCGGCGGATGTCATCCTGCGGGTTTGGGACCTTGAGACGGGAAAAGAGCTGCACACGCTGCGCGGCCATCCTGGTGGAATCTACGGAATCCAGTCGGTCCAGGTGACGCGCGACGGACAGAAGGTGGTCTCCGTGTCGGACGATGGTTCGCTCCTGGTCTGGGATCTGGACAGCGGTGAGATCATCGCTGCCTACACCGGCGATCACATCTTCTTCACCTGCGCCGTTGCACCCGATGGAAAGAGCATCGTCACGGGAGACAGGCTGGGGCAGATCCATATCCTGCGACTTACGGGAGAGGAGCGCCAGCCGGCTTGAATCGATCGCGCCGGCCGGTCTGCTCATCCCTCCGGAAACAAGTCCTGCCACAACACATCGGCCACCTGCCGGTTGGCGGCCACGAGATCGACTCCCTTTTCCTTGACTTGATCCTTCCTGGCGATGAAGTCGTGAAACGAGTCGTGGTACAGACGGTAGCGCTTCTGGGGTCTGTTGTCGTCGTCCTCTACCTCCTTGGAGTCGAGGAACTGGCTCCATTCTTCGAGGGCCAACTGAAGGCGGGCGCGTTCTTTGACCTGGGAGAAATCGCCGATCAGGTCGATTGAGATCGGCTCTTTCGCCACGGTGAGGGCCACCAACACCGGCAGTTTGTACTCGAACCAGCCCTGCGTGTCCATCTCCTTCATGCGCGTCCAATGATCATCGTAGTAGCTCTGGAGACCTACGGGGAGTGTCGTAAAGTCGCGGGTGGTATAGGTTCCCTTCTCGATCTCCGGGAGCACGTAATGCAGGTACATGAAGTTGCCTTCGCTGCGCTGGACGAGCTCGTCGACGAAGGTCGCATCGTCCAGGCCCTGGGTAGTGATGTAAGAGCGGATGCCGGGCCGCGAGGCGTAACTCTGGGTGAAGAGGCGAATGTCCGCGAAGTTGTTCTCGGCGCTCTCCGTGTCTTTTTGAAGATCGATCGTGTGGCCTTCGCAGGCGAAGGTGAGCTTGAATACCTTCTCGCCGCGCCGTGAGGTGACCACGGCAAAGATGCCCGGGGGGAGATCGGAGGGCAAGTAGAGAGTATTGGCGCCTTGTGTCACGGCCTTGGGATCGGCCTCGTCCAGAGCGTCGACCAGGAAAAGCAGCTTCTGGCCCGAGGCGAGGAGCTTCGTCGAAGTCTTCTCCAGAAGCACCTTGAGAAACTGGGAGTCGCGAGAAGCTTCCGGCGGCAGGGTGGAGTAGCCGAGATCGAAGTCGCGGATGAGCTGAGCGCAGAGGTTGGGCAGGAACTGATCGGGTTTCTGAATACCTTCGCTGCGGATGTTGAAGTGGTGGGGGTATTCGTTGCGCTTCACCAGCTCCGCGATGACGGCTGACTTGCCGATTCCTGGATCTCCCAGGATCTGGACGTAACCGCTGGTGCTCTTCTGGACGAAGCCGTTGACGGCGTCGAAAAGCCATTGCCTGCCCACGAAGCCTTCGGTTTTGCGCCGGATGAACGGCGTGAAATCGAGGATGTGGCGCTGGATTTCGGGGGCAGCCTGCTTTTTTCTCGGATGCGGGGCGATCACTCCGTCGCCAAGCAGCAGCCGCCCATTGGCATGGGCGTAGAGGGTATAGGCCAGCCAGGTGGGATGCGCGGCATTGAGCTTGCGCGTGGCAAGCCGTGCTTCGCGGGCGGCTTGGCCAAAAGTCTGGCCTTGCGCGAGGGCGCCGTAGAAGGCTTTGGCAAACTCCAGGGCCAGCGAGTCCTTGACCGGCCACGAAGGCCCGAGGAAGGCGCCGCAGCCGCAGATGTCCACCCAGCGTTTCGCCCAGCCCCCGAGGCCGGTGAGCGACCGTCCCTGCTGCCCGACCCAGCAGGCATTCAGGAAGACGAAGGGGCGATCCCTCGCAATCTGAGCCTCCATGGTGCCCGAGAGATCCACGGGGCGTAGAGAGCTTTTGTCCGGCAGCGGCAGGGCGGACTCGTCCGGCTGGTCCGAGTCGACGGTGCCATGGCCGGCAAAATGGAGGAGGTCGAAGCCGCCTTTCTCCAGAAGCGCCTCGATCTCGCCGGCCGAAGTGACCGGAATGCTGGCATTCTCGATGCCGGGGTAGGTGCGCGACCAGTCGGCCAGGATCTCGCATTCCTGCTTGGCTTGCGGAAGGTCGCGGCTGGTCTGAAGGCAGGCGAATCGATGGACGGCAATCTCCGGCGCCGGTGACCGGTTCCCCGCCAGCCAGCGGGTAAGCTCGAACTGGACACAGAGGAAGTCGTCATTGATGATGTCAGAAGGGTCCTCGGTGTCGAGAGGCTTGACGAGCTCCCAGGGGATCCAGGGTTCCTCGGAAATGATGGTGAGCCTGGTCACAGAGCGCCGGAACCGGCGGTAGGCCTGCTTCATCTCCGGGCTGAATAGCCCCCGGTAGAGCTCCTGCCCCAGGGCTGCCAGCTTGCGCTCTATCTCCTCGCGAAGCAGGGGGGAGTCGTCGACGTCGATCCTCTCGCCCAACTTCCGAATCTTCTCCGAGAGGTAAGCCCGGTACTCCTCGGGACTGCCTTGAATCGGCGGGCCTTCGATAGACCGGTGGGTATATCCTGCGGCTTCGGAGTGCAGGACGTAGTGGAAATACCGCCTTCCATCCCGAAAGACCGTCGTGACGTGGAGGTCCAGATCGACCGGTAACGTGTTGGAGCTCGGCATGGGCTCTCCTGGGGTTGTTTCCGACGGTACCAGAATTATCTCTCAGAAAGAGGTTCTTTGGGAGTGTCCCGCTTCCAACCGAAGGAAGTGGACTTGTCCTGTGTTGGGCGACAATTAGAACTGCGGGGTGACGACAACTAGAATTGCGGGGTTCCGGTCCTCGTAAGCGCCTGTCCCCTAAGCTCTTCCCCTCAGGGATGGGGGGTAGATGGTCACGGACAGGC
>Ga0134121_10000154_pt1 | contig 79364 bp, 123 predicted proteins | sample KB301_FD_96463 | JGI IMG/M metagenome (GOLD analysis project Ga0134121, IMG submission 96463) | Terrestrial soil microbial communities without Nitrogen fertilizer from Kellogg Biological Station, Michigan, USA - KB3-0-1 | ecosystem: Environmental > Terrestrial > Soil > Unclassified ...
AACTTTCACCAGAGCAAATTGAACGTAAGGCAGAGGTTGAGCGTGTCGGTGGCATATACTACGAAGCAAAAGATATAAATAGTTTTATAACATTTTACGATGGCATCAAATAAACCACAATTCATTCGTCCGAAACACAAGATGGGAGAATCTGTTATGGTCAAGCAAACAGGCGCACTTGGAGCAATTATAAAGATTGAACCGTCTAATGGCAGCTATATTTACATGATGGAAAATGTTGATGGGGCTTGGTATGAACATGAGATTGAATCATGGAAACGATGATTGAACATGGTAGTTACATTTATTGGAATCAAATTATACAAACAAGCAAAATGAAAAAAGAAAAAGTAAGCAAGTTGTTGTTCTCAAAGAACAGTAAAAATCAATGGTCGTGGAGATTGATTTCTCCGAACGGCAAGAAAATCGCTTGGTCAGGAGAGGAATATTTGACCCGCGCAGGTTGTAAGAAAGGATGGCAGGCTTTGTTTGCGGCAGTTGAATCGGGACGATATAAGGTTGAGGGGGCATGACCAAGCACAAGCCCTACAACTTCCTAATCAAAGGAACAGTCTATCCATTCGACATACTTGTAAGCGTTGACGAACCCGATATAAAAATCATTGAAACATTACTGCTACTTGGCGTTCCTAAAGAATCATTTGACGATGAATTAAAACGAAAGTTATTAATGAAAGATACAGTTGGCGCAAGGTGTGTGATGTTAGAAACAAATCAAACTGTTATAAGAGTAAGGTCACAAAACAGCAGGGACAGGACGATACAAAAGTTGGTTCACGAATTATTTCATCACATGGCATTTTTATTTGACAGGATAGGAATAAAGTTAGTTGCTGAAACAAGTGACGAAGCCTTTGCATATTATTTGGAATGGGTTACGAGAGAGGCGTTATTGAAATTAAAATAAAAATATATGAAATTACATCACAGCAAACCCGTTATTAAGCAAATGAAGTCCGTAGGCGAACTTCTCGAATACCATTACCAGCTTGAAGCAAAACGAAAATCATTGAGTTATGAGTATTGGAAAGATATTGCATGGATTCGCAATTTCTATTCGCTCTATCAAAAACACATTGATAAGCTGCTAACTAAAATAAGTGAACTAAACACAAAATATTATATATCGGTTGACGGTGTTATAACAAACCCAGAAACACTTTTGCCCGGCATGAAAGAAGAAGATTATAATGCGGAATTGAAACCTTTTTTAAACGAAATGGTGGAGGTGAGATAGCATCACCATTCGATTACCTGCAATGAAGTAGATTCTGATGTGCCCATAAAGCTGCACAATAAAGTCACGGCATCGTAACTACGGCTATACTCGTAATATTTGCGGGTCGGGGCGTGAACCAATTTGAAATCGCACACAGGCTTAATTGTCAACGAATAAGATTCAATAGGGGAACAAAATATAACGAAGCGCAACTTTTCGTAGATGTCGTTTGATTCATTTACTAAACAAAACCTCCCTTGATACTTGCACCTGCAAAGATTGTATTTCTCACCCGGCTTTAAAATACTTGATGGCGTAGTTGTACTCACAGCGCAGGATTCAATCGCGCAATATGACATGATGTGCTGCCAATTATGGTAGAGGCTTAAAATACTCCAATCATTTCTCCATAACCCTCTTTGTAAAACCAACCCGCTTTTTTGCCCCGCCCAATTATCTGCTAAACTTTTCATTGAGATATACTCTTTTCTAAAAACACAAATTTAACAAATATTTGCAAAAGAGAATTATAATGTTTTATCTTTGTCAAAATAAGCGACAACAAACGGCTACATACCCATACAAAAATGAAACAAGACTTCACCGCATCAGAATATCGCGCACAGCCTGAAAATAAATTCACCGAAATCGAATCCACTTGCAGGTTAGAAGCAGAAAAGTATTTTCAGAAGCACGAAGATAAGCATGAGATGCTCTCAAAAACGATTGAGGCAGGCGATTGTACCATAGAATTTAGTGCAAATCGTACAGGAATACTTCATAGTAGCGTGCCCCATTGGACACTGTTTGACTTGTGTATTGAAAACATAACAGCAACAGTTCCTGACCCGCCAAAGAAAACTAAAGTGGTTGAAGTAGAAGACGAAATTGATGAACCAGAAGTAGAGCCAATCGCAAAACCAAAAGGAAAGAAATAATAATTTCAACTAAATAAAGTCTATTATGGCAGATATAATTTTATCAAAAGAAGATGTCGCAGGAATGATTGACAGGGGAGAAATCAACCCCGAAGATTACAAGCAATCTGATAAACCTGCGCCTAAAGCAGAAGAAAAGGCCGACCTCGATGATGATACGCCAATAGAGAAACCTACGCCAGAACCAAAAAAAGAAAAGAAAGTAAAAGCTGCTGCTGCACCCGCAAAGGTAGCCGACCCTGTTACAGAACTTCCAGACCCAACAGTAGTTGAAAATGAAGATGTTGTGACAGGTGATGCGGACAAGCCTTTTTGGGAGAAAGACCCCGAACCAGCAAAAGTTGACTTTGAAAAAGAATTAAAGGCAACTAAAGCCGAATTAGAATTAGCAAAAAAATCAATTGATAGCGACCCCGTTTTAAAGGCGTGGTTAAAAGCTAAAAAAGAAGGAAAAGACCCGGTTCAGGCAGTAAAAAATCTGTTACTACAAGACCCATCAAATATATCGGATGACGAACTTATCGCAGCAGACTTAATGCAGGAAGAAAAGTTGAGTAAAGAAGAAGCGATTGAAAGAGTTGAAGGCATGGATGCTTATTTAAAGAAAAGATTAGCCAAGCCGCTAAAGGACGCTTTAATTTCGCAACACCAAAGCCAATTTAAAGAATTTGGATTCAACGATTATCTTGAATCCCAAAAAGTACCCGAAGAATTAGAAACTTTCGCCAACGACCTTACCTCGCAGATAGAGGGTGGCACAGGCAAAAAGTTATTTAATATATTGACACAGGACGAGAAGGTAACAAAAACAATGTTATCTAACCTTTCTAAGTCAGACTGTTTCTCGCCAACAGACGAAAATGGCAAATTTGATGCTGATACAGCCAAACTAATTATGATTGTGAAAGACAAAAACCTCCGCAAGCAATTTTTGGGTGAAATCGCAAAAACATATCAAGATAAAGGTATGCGTGAAGGATTAGCTACAACAAAGGCAGACAGACCTATTGTTTCAGGCGGACAGGGATTGGCAGCGTCCAAAACCTCAGCCGATGATATGATAAAGAGTTCTGAAACTGTTTACACTGTATCTAATAAGTAAACGCTCATCCATAGCCAGATTGATTACTCCTACAGGGAGTGACAGCAAGTGCCGCATTGTTTAATTTCCAAAATTTTAATTTAACAAACAATGTCATATACATCACAAAATTTAAGAGCAGCACCGAATTTTTTCCAAAATGGATTCTATGCGGTACAAAGTGATGCCCCATTTATACAGATGGGCTTCAATAATGAGTACAGGGACATGCAGTTTTTAAAGATGCTTAATACAGGCAGCGTAAAATCAGTATTTACCGAACGACCAAATGGTGTTTATGAGCGCCAAAGAGTTGACAGTCCATACCGTAACGCAACAGTATTAACGAGAACTGTATCAGGTAACAATTTAATATTAACCTTCACTGAACCCGATATTGATTACATCAGGGATACAGAGGTTTTATGCGACCCTGCAAGCGCAACAAACGCAATTGTACAGTTCGCTACAAAGGGAACGGTAACAATTGAGCCGCTTGATGCACCTGCATTTCCTGCAAGCGTATTTGCAGTAGGCGCAATCATAAACGTTGTCGGAGGTTTGGCAACGATTCATCGTAGCGGTGGATTAACAAACCTTACACGCGATAGCCGTCCTGAAACATTTCTTTCGGCAATATTCCGTGACAGCGCAAACACATCTTCACGTGCAAACATTCAACTCCAATACATCTACGGTGAATTGGGAGGCCAGAAAAACAAATTGTATTCATACACAGACGACCAAGCGCAAGCTGCAATCCGTCTTATGATTGCAAAAGTTTATATGGGATGGCGCGGCAAGAACGTAATCACTCAAACATCAAGAGGCGCAGTAGCGCAGCCATGCGGCATTGATTATGCGATTCAGAAAGACGGTGAAATTATTGATATTACATCGCCTCCAACAGCAGCTTACTTACGCCAGTTGGTGCAGCAATCGTTGTCAATTTCATCACAAGGAAATCAGGACATTCTTATTGCAGGAGGCCGTTTGGCAATTGAGAATATTCGCCAGTTGATTGCACCCGCAGTAATTGCATCCGGTGATAGAAACACCTACAACGTTGGGCCGGGCGAAGGTATCCGTTCAATGGGTTGGAGAGAATCAGATGCTAATATTCAGTTGTCGGTAGTTCCATTCCTTGCAAATCAGGAAGTTGGTTCACCCGCAACAGGACTTGCAAATCTACCGGGCACAATGGCGCAAAACACATTCTACATCTTTAACCGCACACCAATACCAACAGTAGGTGGTGGAACGGTTGGCCGTGTTCAGGATTTGTATTGGAAAGGCGAAGATGCAATGGAAGAAGGTAAACTTTGGATTAAAGGAATACCGGGTATGCGTGGCGACACAGGTCAGGCATGGGACAGCGCAATGGGCGCAGGGGCACAAATGACAGCATCACCAATAGACGCAGCGATGAGCGAACTTCTTTGGGATGGTGGACACGTAATGAACATGACAGGTTGTATTAAAGTTCAACCCTACGTAGCATAATAATATAACAATTTAATACATAAAGAAAATGTTACAAGCAAAAGAAGACCAGTTTATTGTTATATATCCTTCCACTCCTTATGTGGGTGCAACTGATATTTCTATTACTACCAATGGGGCGTTAAAGTTAAACATCCCTCCGGCAGCAACGGCAGCAGCAAAATGGACTACGGTAGGTCAGATTAATGACGTAGTTCCAAATACGATTACGAAAATTGGCTATGCAGACGAAGTGGCATCGGCAATGACTATTGTATTTCCAACATCATCATCAGGCACACAGCCTGTTGCAGGAAATACTTATGGCATACAGATTAACCCATCGTACCCTGCATTTAGCTCACCATCGTCAACAGTTCCTGTTCCGCCAGCAGGCGCACCTAACTATGCGCAGCCCTACATCATCAATTACACAGCATCATCGGCAGATACCACATGGTCAATCCTTGCGGGAAACATGAAGCTGTTAATTGACAAAATGGGTGCACGTTACGGAACGTTTTCGTGTGGCACAGCAGGTACTACCACGATAACGCTTACCATTACAGGTATTACAGGTGTAAATGCAGGTCTATTGAGAATTGTAAAGATAAGCGACCCAACAGGTTCACTTACAGTTGCAACTACAGTGGCAGGTAACTTACAGCGTTACAGTGGTGCACAGTTGAACGCAAAGCAGATCATCAGCACAACTAACAACATTAATGTTACGTTCACTGAAAGCTATTACGATTTGGTTTACTTCCAGATTAAAGTTCCTGCGGGAAGTGATTTGGGCGGCGAATTAAAGACAGTACGCGATGTGTACCTGTATGTGAGTAACCCCGGTAAAACATCAGGGGGCACAACATTTACAGGATTGTTATACTCGTCAATCTTGGCAGGTGTGACTTATCCTTAATGGATTTAAAAGTTTGAACAAAAAAGCGGTGGCGAAAACTATAGATTCGTCACCGTTTCTTAAAAATTTCTATACAATAAAAAGTTCATAGTAGCATATTTTAATATATAAACAGCAAAGCAAATGGCAAAAAACACATTATCATTAACAGTACCCGAATTTAGAATGTCGGACAGCCCAACATATCTTGATTTATGGACAATGCACAAAGACAACGGTAAAGAAATATACCGATACATAGACAACTTTGGAGAGTACCACGAAGGAACAGACAAAGGGGTTTTTAAAACTATTTCAATTGCAAGATTACAGCCCTACGTGCTGAATTTTGACAGTAACAACAAAAAGGATGTGACCTTTGCAAAGTTTGTAATGTCAATCCCAAGAGTAAGAGATGCAGACGGGATTACCCGTAAAAAAGTTGGAAGCATTTCAACAGCAATGCCAATTATGGGCAGGCTTACACTTGACAGGGCAACAGAAAATTGCCATGTTATACAAACAAGAAGTCAGGTAACAAGCCATTTCCTTCCGCTATCGTTGAAGGATAAGGTTATGGTTGCATTAAAATACGGACAAAACATTGAAGGGTTATCGCACACAAGAATCATAGAACTGATGTGTGACCCCGGCTACGATTTAGTATTTCCACCAAAGAGCAGGGAGAATGATGGCATCGTAGAAAAACCTATCATGGTTGCAAGAGGTATATTTTGGCAGGGCGCAAACGCTGTTGAGTACATCAGGATTATGAAAGCAGGACTTAAAACTTTTGAAAAGGAAATTACCATTCAAAAAGGAATTATTTCAGGGGATATTGAATACAAAGCATCAACAGGCTATTCATTTGGTGGCCAATATGTAGGAAACGACCATTTGGCATTAAACAAAAGTTTTGCCGACCATCCTGAATTATTTATGCTATTGCAGAATCAGGTTGCCAATAAGAATTTTCAGAACGAAGATGATTTAAAGGATGTGGATGCAGTTGGGTTTGAGGAAATAAAGCCTACGGTAGCAGAGAAGACTGAACCAATACAAGAAGCAAAAGTGCCTGAATTTAATTTATCAAATAATAGTAACGATACGGGGTTTGAAGAAATTATGACACCAAAGTCAAAAAGTAACAAGGCAAAAGAAACAGTAGTTTAATGCGATACCACTACACACAATCAGGCAATAAGCAACCTCAAATAAACTTTTGGGTTATATTTCCACCTGCATTTTATGTAGTTCATACAGGTTCAGAAAGTCTATTCACGTATAAAACAAATCTTGCTTAAATGGATTTCACGGACACTTTTACTAATGTTGGTTTATCAAAAGTGGTAGCCAGAGCAAAGATAGAGTTGGGTCTTGGAAATGATTCAACAGTAAACTTTGTATTAGAAAAGATTGCCGAAGAGGCCGCAACACATCTTGATAACCAAGAATCTGATATTTATAGAGCCGTTTGCCTTGATTTGGTTTGTGGTGTAGCAGACGTTCCATGCGGGTACAGAACATTTGTAAGTGCTTGTGTGGATGGAATAGAATACATCTATGTAAACGATGATTGGTTCAGGGCAAATAACTGTGACTGCGATGTACCGCCAGACATGCGATACTTTGGTACAGTAAGGCGAAACTACAACAAGTTAGATTTTGGCAGTGACCTAAACACACAAGCGTATCTTATTTATCAGGGGTTAAATGTTGACAGTGAAGGTAATTTAGTGATAGAACCAGAAGCAGTAGAAGTTTTAGCGTACTCAACGGTAGCAAGTTATTACCGCAGGCGACAGAACCTTGTAATGGCAAGAGAATATCAGTCAATGTACATTGCAGCAAAAAAGAACCTTCGCGGAGTTATTGCAATCAGGCGGTCTAAGGAAGACAGACCTTCGATACAGGCAATGATGGCAGGAAGAAGTACAGCAAGTCAATGGCGGGATGCGTTTAAGGCTTTGGCTATAAGCGGAAATCCGTTTTGGAATTATAGAGGTACGGGAATTGGATTAGGCGGGATATGGGTGTAGCGGCATGTTATACAGAAAGGAGTAATGAGGTAATAAAGATTAGGCTGCTCAAAGAAATGGTCAATCTGAATACCCTCAAAAAAACTTTAAATAATACAGCCGAATATGATAAGCAGATAAAAATACTGCAAAAGAAAATAGAGAATATCACCATTCAGATTGAATTAGAACGCGCAGCACACGCAATAGAAGATATTGAAAGAAGATAATAACAAATAGCAATGACAGGGGCTGGTTTCGATAAAATAGTTTCACGCAAGTTAAGCGCAGCCTATACAGGCTTTTATGATAGCGTGGTACGAAAACCTGATGTTTATAAAGAAGCGTTAGTACAGGCAATAAAAAATGCTTATGAAAGAGATGACGAGCAGCGCGACACCGATAAACTTTTAAATCTTATAGGTCAAACGGTATTAACACTTACCTTAAGCGCATATCAAATGTCACTTATAACCGACTACTATCATTTGCTTACTATAAAGTGCTTGTGTCAGGATTATAATTTTGATTTTTCAGATGCAACACTGCAAAGCAACATCAGCCCGAATCAACTGTCATTCACGTATAGTAATCAGTTAAGGGATAAAGAAATTGTGCAAATTAACGGCACTAATTATTATGCAAAAATGATTAGGCCAAAAGTATATACACTATATACCGATGCGGGATTGATAACACCAACAGCAGCAGATAACAAGACTTTTACAACGCCCAAGCGATACGTTTATTATTACGCAAAGCAACAATACCCCGACCAATTGATAGGACTATATGGCCAAGCAACAATATATCTTCCAAGGTGGCTGTTCTATGATAGCAAAATACAGATACTCCCCGATGCAGCAGAAGCAACGATGTATTATGTAAAGAATCCGCCTGTTGCAATTGACCCATTAGATGTTTCAACCGATTTAGAATTGACCTATCCATACGATTTGCTGATTGATGCAGCCAACGAAGCGTGTCAGATTATAGCAAAAGAAAAACGTGCATGGAATCTATACGGTGCGCAGAAATCGGATAATCAACAATCACAAACGGTTTTGATGTAATACCTTATAGAATGAAATGGGATTCATCGGAAACTTTACTACAGGCACAGCAGGAAACTACAAGATCCAAATATCCATGTTGGCGGGTAGTGATTTTGACAGGCGAACACTCTCTACCCTATGGCTTTTCGGAACACATGGATTATTCTTTAAATATCCTTATTTAATATTCACAACCAATACAGGCAACAACCAATACGAGTGCCTGCTTGATGGCTATATAGAAAAAGATTATTGGTACTTTGAATACAACCCTTCGCAGCTTGCACCAAGAGTAGTTACGGTTATACATGATGTTAGTAACCAAAAGATAAAGTTCTATGTAGATAGTTATTTGTTAGGAATAGTGGATTGCATGGATGCAGACCATGTGCCACTGCCTGATTTTAGTGGAACGTACCCATTAAATACCAATAGCAGCTACTTACCCTATTCATTTGACGGCACATTAGGAACGCCTGTATTTACAGCCAACAACACCCCTCCAAGTGTAAACACGCCAAGAACACCTGTATATAGAAGTTTGGTTGCACCTGTTGGTTATATAATGGGTAGCGGAAATTGGAGTGGCGTAGATACTATACAACAACAGTATCCCGACTTTCAACTACCCAATTGGCCAGCAGGGATAGCAAACAGTTATGCAACAGGGAGGCAGATTGACTTAAAAAGAGTTGTAGGATACCCCGGTAGCGGAACGATAACGCAGCAGGTTATTGATGATACAATTTGGCTAATGGATTTGTTGGCTAACTTTTGGGGGTGGGTATATAACATAACCGATGGATATATATTCGAGTTTTACGAAGGCAAAGATGACCCACTTTCAATATGCAATCAGCAAATCGATTGGGTGTTAGCAAATCCGCCCGCAACAGGTGTTTATGAAGCAACTACGGTTGTGAACGGTGGTTATAGTATTGCGCCTTACACATGGAAAGATTTTCAATCAATAGTATATACTGACCCGCTATCTTCTATAAACGGTAACAGGCAGATTTATCAGCTAATGATGCAGGCACTATTCGCAAAGGCAGGTGATTTACCGATGCGAATATTTGAAGATGGTGAAGTGCTGATTGATACTACATTTAATGCGGCAGGTCAGCCACAGGGAACACAGAAGTATGCAGATTTTTATAACTACCTGCGTTCACTAAGCGACCAAGTATTTTCAAACACCGATAGTATCTTATACAGGATTTACGATAACAGAACATTTAATCTTTCGGGGTTACAATTTGTCCCATTGGTATCTGTAAACGGAAAGCCAACAAATTCAGCCCCTTATGCGCACACAGGTGGAATAGGAACTATTCAGCAATACATATTATCACCTTGGAATTGGCGGTCGCTAACAGGAAATAATAATGGATTTGAATTTTATTATGTAGATAAGCGGTATGAATTAGGTTACGGCTATCCACTAAATATACCACAAATAGGATTAGGGGCAATCAGTACATCGTATGAAAACCAAGTGCTTTGCGCACAGGGATTGGCATTGTGTGTCCTACTGAAAGTAATGGGTGCAAAGGGTTTTTATGCAAACAATTATTCGCTCACAGACCCGCGCAGTTATTTCTATATGCTATTTGTTGCTCCTTATGTGCAATCAGCCTGTAATGCTTACGAGGCTTTTTTAGATAGCGGAGTTCTATTAAACGGAGATACATTTTCAGATACAGCGCAAACCGTACCTGCTTATGTTTATTGGACGGGAACAAAATCAGTACCATGTGTTGCAAGAAAATTAGGCACAGACAGGTACATGATAGGTTTTGCGTATATGCTGCTTAATAACTATGATGACCAAGCAGACACCTATGATTTCACCGTAACAATAGACGGAATTACGCACGACTTTTCAGGAGCGAGAGCAGCAAGGCATTGCGGTGATATTTATATTTACAATTCAACAACAGATACCTATACACAGATTACCGATTTCTTTGAAACAACACACTTTCAATATTGGACTTCGGGTAGCACACCCGACACTACACCGCCCGTATGGAATCAGGCTTACGGAACAGCAGATGTTGTTTTAGCGTGTAGCAATGCAGCAGGATTAACCACAGCATTAGCGTTTGCGCCAACAGCAACAGACCCAGATAGCCCACCTGCAACAGTAGTTAATACGGGAAATACAGGCAGCATAGCATGTGGAGCAACTTACACAAGAACATGGAGGGCAACGGACGCATTAGGTAATCATACAGGCACAGCACCCGATTTTGACTTCGTGCAGGTTATACAGATTCTTTCGGCAGTTGACACTACAGCACCCGTTATACACAATCCCGCAGGAAGTCTTAACGCAACGTTGGAGTGCAATGACGCGGATGGATTAACGTTAGCCCTATCATTATTCCCCAATGATGTTACAGATGACTTTGACCCCGCACCACTTCTAAACGAAGTTAGTGATACAATAGTTTTCGGAACGGGAACGCTACTATATACCCGTACAAGAATTTGGAACTATTCTGATGTTAGTGGCAATATTAGTAGTAACTTTACACAAGTAATAACAGTACAGGATACAATTGCCCCGACATGGACAACGGTAGCAGGAGCGTTAGACGGAACATTTCTATACACCGACACCGCAGGAATAAATGCAGCATTGGCAGAAGTTCCATCAGCAACAGATGAATGTGCAGGGGTTACCGTGAATCCTGTATCGGATTCGGGGCCGGGAATAGTGCCATATACGCGAATAAGAACTTGGGAAGCGGTTGATGACGTAGGAAACATTAGTGAAATATTTACTCAAACATTATTTATAACAGCATTAGGAATGGCTTTAGAAATAAAATACGGCACAAGCGAGATTTGCACAGACGAATTGACGCTGCATGAAACAACGGGTATTTATGACGACCCTCTTAATCCCGGTGGGTACGGCAACCCGCCAGACAATCCTAACAGTGTTGGATTAGATTATGCGTGGTTGTTTTTTCCTGATAGCAACTTTCAGGTTACAACATCAGACCCGATAGACATAACCGTACAAGTTGGCGCATTGGGTTTTCCAACGGACAATTGGGCAAGTACAGGTATTATTACGCCAGCAGATGTTGGTTTAACTGAATTTCCGCAAGGTTGGTATCAAATACAGTTTCATTTCAGCACTAACGCGGATGATTATTATATTAACGTTGATATGTACAACAACTGCCAAGCGGTTATTGATATGGCAACGTATAACGAATCAATCACAGCGAAAATATTGGCAGGAACTTGTAATTGTAATGATGGCATACCAAACTCAAACTGTCTGTTAGCGTTTATGTACCTGCAAGTTCAAACGCTTTGGGCACAGGAACAATTTGCACAGGCAATGGTGATGTTGAAACTATTACAAGATACGTTGGATAACCTTTTAAACACTGATTGCTAATGACAATAACAATTGATTATTCAATACAATTAGCAGCAGCAAAATTAGCTTACGTTGCCGCATTAAGACAGAAGGCAGGTGATATAGAAGGTAGTGCAAAACTGTATCAGAAAGCGATTACGGTTTACTTTTACTACAACTCCAACGGTGGTGATAATACTACAGCCGAAAAGCAAGCATTAGAGGCACAATATCTTCAATGGGCAAAGCAGGTGCAATCGGAGTATGAAACAGTACCGCAACAAGGATTACCCCCAATATTACCACAGGATTTTCAGGCAAGTGAAACAGTTGCAGGAATAGCAAAAATATCTACTCAAACATTGGTTGAAGACACCAACGCATCAGATGATAGCACTATTATATCACCACAAAAGCATTGGCAGGGATTCAGGTATGCACTGACACAATCATGGGTTTGGCAGTTGTTACAGGAGTTTGCAACAGCCCCGAAGTTTTCATCTCTAACGGCATCAAAATACCTAAAGTTAGACGGAAGCCAAAATGTAATATCGCAGGATATACCCGCAGCAGATATAGTTACAAGTGCAAGTCAAACATTTGTAAGCAACAGCCAAATAGCATCATGGACAGCAAAAGTTTCTGATTACGTGTGGTCAACCGTAACAGCAGCAACACAAGCGTTAATAGTTGGAAGCGGATATATAATGAATCGCGGCACACTTATAACGGCAACACTACCCGCAACAGCAGCAGTAGGACAAAAGATTTATTGCGTAGGATTAGGCGCAGGGTTCTTTCAGATTGCTCAAAACGCAGGACAATCAATACAGCATGGCGCAGCAACTACAACCGTAGGAGTTGGCGGCAGTTTAACTTCAACAGGCGCAAGAGATGTAGTTGAATTATTGTGCGTGACAGCAAACACAACATTCAGAGTGATTAATTCGATTGGAACGTTTACAGTTGTTTAAAAAGAAAAGCCCCTTACAAGGGCTGCAAGGGGATATAAAAGAATGGAAACATTCAAATAAAAAAAGAGGCAATTACCCAAAGCCTCTTTTAATTAAATCTTCAAACTGCTCAAGGTTTTCAGATTAACACCACAAAGATAAGTGAAATAATTTTAACTTTGCAAACATGGCAGCTTTCCATTCCGCAGAATCTTCAATCAGAACCGTATCGGCAGCAACTCGAACAGACGAGGATAGATGGCCTATTGATTGGGTGCTTGATGAATGGGAATCGTCTTATGGGCGAATGATGGAGGTTTGGTATCAGCAGCACAAGGGAAATGTAATTCCTACATCATGGTGGAGGCCAACGACAATAAGAGGATTTAAGAATAAATTTCCTATTGCCCCACTTGCAACAGTGAACGGGGTAAACCATATTTCAGTTCGAGGTACAAAAGGTTGCAATATTAAATATGTGTTTACAAGCGAGGCTGAATTTTGTAATGCCTGTGAATATGATTGCAATGTGAAAGAAAATAGTGTGGTAGTAAACGGCAGTCAAATTGAATACAAGGGCAGCATTGTACTTGACCGGATGGAGGTTTCCGCAGTATGGGCACAGCCAAGCGCACTTGCAGAGTTTAATCCAATGTGGGATGATTTTCCAATGGACACAGCATTGGAAAGCATGGTAAAAGACGATGTAATTAAAAAACTTTTAATAGCGGCTAAAGGCAAGCCAGATGTGGTAAGCGATGGCAGAGAAACAACGATAATGAGATAACAAATTCAGAAGGCGCATTACGCAACAATCAGCGTTACGGGATAATATGGCACAGGACGAAATTAAGAATGAAAATCAGTTTGCTTTCGGGAGTATGGATTTAACCAACTCTCCCGATTCGATTGATAAGCCTAATTATATTTCAGCGCAGAATGTTGATTTTGACCCGCAGATAGGTACAGGTGCGTTTCAAACAGTAGGTAGTGGTAAAACGGTTTCTCCTTTTTTGGGTAACAGGCAATTATTTACACCCGAAGACCCTGTACATCAGAATAAGAAAATAAGATTAGACAACCTTGACCCATCAGGCTCAGCCTATACAATTGATGGTGTATTCGACCAGAACGGCCACGCAATGATACCTTCTGGTACAACTACGGGAACATTTGATGCAATGGTAGCGTTTCTTGATACTGCATTTGCAACAGCAAATATAGTTGTGATAAAAACAAACTTCACAACCAATGTATCTGTAACCTATGAGATAACTACTATTCACACATCATTCGCAGTTCCGTATATAGATTGGAGTATACCCGCATCGGGGTCGCTTACTTCAACTACAATACAAGAACCAATTGACGATAGCATTGCTAAAAGATTACAGCCTGTACGCGGGCAAGAAACACTTGGTAAAATCTACACGCTTTATGCACCTGTATTTTACGACCCATTTTCATGGGATTTAACAGGTAATAGCAGCAATGAAGGCGGCTTAATGGGATTAACTACTTTACAGTCACACGGAATAATAGGGCAAGAAAAAATACACATCACTTCGACAAATTCAACTATAAACGGTGATTGGATTGCAGAAAAAGTTGATGGATTTACATTCAAGATATTAGGACTTGCGTATGCTGCAATATCACCTGTTCCCGCAGGTTCAATTGTGATAACTAAGGTTTCAACATATCTTGAAATATGGAGATACCGCGAATCGGACGAAGTGGCTTATAGGATGTTATCAACTACAAAAGTTCCTGTAAGATTAAAAAACCTTGTTGACTTAAATGCGCAGCCGATTGACAGCAGCACCGATTTAATAAAGTGGGTGGATTGGGAAGATTACCCACGCTACTTTGAATTTAAAAATTCCTATGTAACAGACGGGGCTTTAGTGATTAACGGTGGTATATACTATTATGATACACTTGGCGAAGAAAGTTTATTAATTCTTGCTAATAATGCAACGATAACTTATACCACGCAGTTACAATCAGGCGGAAACTTACAAGGTGCATCATGGGATTACAGTGCATGGGGCAGCGTTGACGGAACGAACCAAATCAAGATAACAGGATGGACAGGGCAGCATCCAATATATGCAGGGAACGATAACAGCACAACAAGTATTGTGGGAGTTGACCCATTATTGTTACAATCAACAGGCAAGATTGATGTAGTGCAGGTTGATAATATTACCCCCGGTATATGGAAATATATTTATCTAAAAGGTGTTCAATATTTTAATGGTGGTATAGTTGGCTATAGTATTACAAGGGTAATAATCAACGAAACTCAAACATCGGTATCAATACAGCATACAGGTAATGAGAACGACACTCAAGTTCAGGATATTGGAACATTACAATATGTGCCGCCTATATTTAAGACAGGCAGAAATATAAACACTACGAGAAACCGTAATGTAATTACCAATCTTAAATTAAAAACTATTCCTGATTTATCTGCATGGGCACTAACCTTTAAGCATAACATATGCAAGCGCAGGATTGATGCAATACAGAACAACTTTGATGGCAATGGTGGCGTAACGGGTACAGCACAGGAATTTCAGAAGATACTCAACTACGATTTGGTTGGGTATATGATTAACGAGGTGCAAAGATTCGGCCTCATTGCAAGAGATAAAAAAACAGGCGAATACTTCTTTGCAGGGTTTATAGTTGATGATATAAAGATTGATGCAGCATTAACTAACGCCGCTTCAATCAACGACCCTACACGCAGGAATAATCCAAACACTTGCCCCGTAACTGCTGACACTTCACCTTTCTTAGACAACAATCTTACAAGTAGCACATTTCCTATAACCGATGTATGTATACCTTATGTTCAGTTTACGGATATTGATTGGAACTTTCAGATTGGAAATACAATAGTTTCAGAACTGATTGACCAGATACAGATTGTAAGGGCTGAAACGATTGCGGAGGTTTTGGGTAGCGGATTGGGCATACCTGCCGATGTTGCAATAGCAACAGGCGTAGATAACCTTACAGGAGTTGAAGCACCTGACACAACAACATTCGCACCGTTCTTTGCGTTCCCATACATAAGCGCAGACCCTATAAATGGAGTATCTGCACCCGCAGCAGCAGTAACTAATATCACTCCAAGCGTAAATAGGAAAACTATATCAATATACTGCTCCGATTTTTATGTAACAGGAAATTACCCCGCAGTTGATACAGCAGCAGATAATATTTTAATCAACGGTAAGATTTTAGTTGATGATGGTCTATTTGCTATTAATGCACCTTCACCAGATGATTCAGCCGATGATAATTCATTAAATTATACTTCATTATTCGACCCCGATTTGGTTGCCAATGACATTGCCTTATCATTCGATATTGACGAACATGCACAAGTTGGAACAGGTCAAAGCATTGAGGTTGCAGGTGGCGATGTTTTTACTAATGTAGTTATGAGAACCCCGACAAACGATAAATGGGGTTGGGTATTTGAATCTTTATTTATACGGACTACAGCAGGACTGCCCGAAATAGACCCCGGAGCGAACGCAAACCAAATTGCCTATGCAGTTCAATATTATCGCGCATTAACAAATAAGTATGGTAACGCTGAAAACACAAACTATATTGATACACAGGCGTTTTGCAATAGCGGGGCATCTACAGTAGATGTATTTGGTGGCGATACATTCACAATAAGCCATTACCTTAAATTCAGGGGAAATGATATGCTGCACACCTACGGACAGGAGCAGGGGTTTGCAGGTGGATTAAATATTTATACACAATCAAGGGTAAACGTTCAGTTAAGAGCAACGGAGTTGAATAGTGTAGGTGGAACACAGTATTACTATCCCTATAATGCAACTATCTTCCAATGGCTTACACAGCAGACTTTAGAAAATTTCTCATACAACAAAGGCTATTCTATATTCGGCCAAACACAATTTCAAACTTACAGAGGATTTGATGCAACACAAGAGCAGCAGCAAGATTTAATAACAGGTGAGGTATGGTCGCTGCAAGAAGTTGTAAATTCACTATCGCGCAACTTGCGTGTATTCCCAGCGTTAAACATAAAGATTGAGGATTTGCAGTACGGTGGCATTACACATCATGCAACTATGAATGGGGAATTGGTATCATGGCAACCGCGAATGTTTAAGCGGCAATTCTTTGACACCAACAATATGCTGCAAGATGTTGAAGGCAGCACATTGGTTGTAGGTGACGGAACGGTGTTAAAGCAAAGAAGTGTTGACATAACACAATTTGGATGCTGTAATAAATTTGCAATAGTAAGCGGGCAATCAGCAGGCGGTGACGACATAAAACTATGGCCAAGTGCGTATAGTAAAACTATGTGTCGGTTTGGGCGTGACGGATTGGTAGATATTTCTCAAAGAGCAAACTTTGATGGGTATATTAAAGAGATGGTAACGCCTTATAACATAGCCAATAATGGTATTTACTACAATGTTGATAACCACGTATATTTATCTGTGTTTAAAACAGGGGGATTATCAAGCCTTATTAACTATGACAACTCGCTCATAGGCAACGGCATAACAAGTACATGGGATGCAAGAAGAAAAGTGGCTATTTGGAGCGCAAGGTTATTACAAGGCATAATTCCTTATGATGCAACGGTGCACTACAGAATGGGAACGTTTGTTTTATTCGAGGGTGTATTATACCTATCACTTGTAGATAACATTATAAACATCATTCCTTACGATACCGATAATTGGATGAAGGTAACGACTCTTGACTTTAATTATCAGGGATTAGCAACATATTTTACACCAGCAGGATGTACAGCAGGCAATTACTATTATTATAAAGACGTTATATACTTATGTGATAACAATTCGCCTGCTCAAACATTGCCAACAGATACCGCTTATTTTACGCCTGTGTCTAACTATATTACAGAACCGTTAGACATAATCAGCTTTGCATGGCATGAAAAGAGAAATGGTTTCAGCGCATTTATAACGCCAACACCAAAGTTGTATATACAAGGTTCATATTATTACTATTCATTCAGCCCAAGAATTAATGCGGATGGAACATTGCCAAAACCGTATATGTTTCAGGAGCAGGTATCATCAGCAGGATTACTCAATTGGTATAATAGAAATCAAAAGCCAAATGTGACTTTAGAAGATTATCCACTCACCGCCAAAGGGTATATTAAAATAGTAAAAAACTCTTACAGACAGATTCTTAAAGAATTTACTAATATATTTGTGCAATACAGACAAATCGGAACTGTTCTATCAGATGAAAAAGAAGCGCCCTATAAAGTAATTGTTGAAACGAATTATGGAACAGGGCAGCGAACAACGGTGTCACGCGAAGATTGGGATTATGATACACTTGCAAGATTTATATTCAAGGCGTTTATAAAGAATGATGAACTAACATCCGATGGTGGCAACAATCCCGATAGTGATACTTCGCAAATGTATGGTACGTGGTGTAGTTTAACGATAATATTTAATGATGACGATAATAGTTACCCTTACTTTGGAACGAGATTATTAGTTACAAGTTCAGGAGGCCAACTATCATCGGTTACAGCGAAAGCGGAATTAATGGAAGTGATTACGGTATAAAAGCTATATGCTAAAAATAAATTCTTCAACACTTTAATACAACAAATCAATGCCGGGGGAGGTTTCATTAGCAATAGGAGCAATTCAGACAGGAGTTGCATTAGCGAATCTTTTAAAGAAGCGCAACAGGCCTGAGTATAATGCCGCGCCACAGTTAGAAGCGGCTTACAGTGATGCTTTGGGGCGTACTAAATATGGCTATACAGGCAATCAAGTCTTAGGATTTAAGCAAGACCTGCAAAGGAATAATAATCAGCAATTCAGCAAAGCGACAAGTCAGTTTGGAAATCAATTAGGAGGAGTTGCAACGGCGGGAATAAATTTTGGGAACATATCAGCATTAAATAACTTCTACAAGAATGATGCTACCCTGATGGGCGAACACGTTAGAAATGCTTATGGCATAGCTGATAAATTCCAACGCATTGCAGACATGAACACTACGGCAGCAATTCAGAATTACAATCAGAATCAACAGGCATGGGGACATGCACTGGAATCGGGAATTTACAACACGGCATACGGAGTTAATTCGCAGTTGATGAAAAACAATCCGGCAGACCCTAATGTGGTGGTTAATCCTGTAACGGGACAGCCAGCAGCAGTAACAACAGGTGCACCTTCAAACGTTCCGCAATATGACAACACTTTTGATAACACAGATACGACATTGTTCGACCCTACATTTGCGCCTTCAACCTCTCACTTTAAAAAAGGAGTAATGTAATGGCCGATTATGGACTTGGGATTGGATTAAGTGGCAAACTCACCAACGTTGAGCGTCAAGATGAGGCGCAGCGCAACCGTGACTATAAGGCACTCGCAGCGCAGGGAGCAGCAGCAGCAAAGCAAAAAGAGGCCGCACAAAAAAATTATGACGATTGGAGTAAGCTGATTGCCAATAACAATCCGAATATACTGCCTGTTTATACAAAGCCAACAAGCGATATTTCTATTAAGTTAATATCAGATATGACAAGTGGTGTGCAGAAAAATCCTATGTACACACAATCACCTGAATTTTTAGCGAAGATTGCAGATTGGAGGGCTAAGACGAATTTATATGAGCAGGTGTCGGAGGGAGCGAAGAAAGCAATAGATTACGCAAGTCAACATCCTGACGATGCTGAATTAGACCCAAAGATAGCAGCAGCAATAAATGATGTTAATTATGACGGGCTTGTTAGCGCAATAGGGGATAGGGTAAAACAACTTGACCCTAACGCGGTTGGGGTTAATACAGATATGCTAAGTCCCGATATACTGTTAGTTCACAAAGCTAATCCAATAAAACTAAAAGCTGCTATCGAAAATGCAGGCGACCCTACTGCGGTATATGCAGAGAAATCATTGGGTTCAGGTACAGATGCAACAGGGACGTTTCAACGCTATCAGCCTATATACCAAAGAGATGCGCGTAAGATGGCTGAAACAAGCGAGTACCTAAGAGAGTTGAATAACAGCGACAAGCGAAACAAACAATATGACAAAGCAGGGTGGGAAGTATTGCACGGTGCTGAATCTGCTAAATTATTGACACCCACTACAAGGTATGCGCCACAGGGTAAAGGCGGGTTAAATATACGCAACGGTGTCGCCACGAACGACAAAGGTAATGTTATATTTACAGTAACCGACCCAAATGAAAGTGGCGAACGCAAGTTTATAGGAACATTTAAAAATGTACCGTATGAGGATAATAAACTTAAATTCACGCAACAAGAGAAAGGTAGCGATGGTAAATACCATGATGCAACTTACTACGTGCATAAACCTGTTCCTATAACCGATGGGAAGGGGAATATAAGATTTGAAGGAGATTATTTTGACGATACCGATAAAGACCCTGTTGATTCAAAACAGCACTCGTTCGTGAATAACGGTTGGGTAAAAGTGAATAGTGAAGCAGGAAAGAAGTTATTATCTCAATACGTTGCGCTGACAAACAACACAGTTGAAATAGACCCATCGGATAAGGCAAATCCAATAAAGTTTGTTTCAGACCCCAACGGACAATTGAATAATGTTACAGGGAATTTAGAAGGGTTGGTAAAAGGCGTTAATAGCAGCATATCGCCTGCAAAGGGGACTTCGATTAATGCACCGAAGAAAGGTAAGACCACAGTACCAAAGGCAGATAAATCGAAATTAACGAATACTGTAAAAAGCATATTTGGAAAATAAATAATGGCAGAAGTATTAGATGCACCTGTACAAGAAGCACCTCAAACCGATAAGTTGGGGCAACTATATTCTGCATTAAAATCAGACCCTACATATACCAATGTTTTGCCGGACGAAAAAGCGTTTCGTGAAACAATGAACAATCCCGAAAAAGCATCTGCATTGCACGATGTTTTGTTGCAGGATGAGACTTATAAAAGCGTAGTGCCAAAAGATTTCGCTGATTTTGCAGGAACGTTGGAGTTGGGGAAGAAGGAGCAGCCCGCTACACCGCAAGAGCCGCAACAACAACCTCTAATTCAAAAAATAAACTCCCCCAAAATAGGTGTAGAAAAAAATCCATTTCTAAAGCCGTCCGATAATAACGGTATGGCAGCAGACATGAAGCAAATGACGGCTACAGGAAATCCAATGCCTGAAATCAAAAATGCTTTACAAGGAGCAATTATAAATCATAGTGCAGCAGGATTAAAAGATTTGGGAGTGGAATTACCCGACTTGAATCCGAAAGATATAAACCCCGAAAAGCAAGGATTTGAGAAATCATATTCAGACAAATTAGTAAAATCATTCACCGATTCGCAGCAGTTAAAAGATGAAATATTAGACAGCCCGAATTATCAGCAAAAGATTGCTAATGAGGTGTCAAAGAAATATTCAGTACCGCAACAAGATGTACTGAATTATATTTCTAAAGTAAACGATACCAAAAAAGACATTCGCTCAAACTTAGCCGACATAGCACTTAATCCACAAAACGATAAGGCTTATGGTGAATTGGGGAATAACTATTACGGTATAGGTGAATATGACAACGCTGAAAAGGCTTACATGGCTGCATTGAGCGTTGACCCTAATAGCGAAGGTGCAAAAAATGGATTAGGCAGCGTTGCATTACAGAAAAAAGATTATCCAACAGCTGTGCAAATGTTTAGAGAATTGGCATCGGTCAATCCAAATACAGATAACATTTCGAAACTTGCAACAGCCGTATATGGCACAGGGGACTTTGCTAAAGCGCATGAATTAGCCGATGCTGCGGTTAATGCAGGCGGTGATATGCCAGATGCTTATGCACTAAAGATAAGGGCTGTAACAAATGCAGTATTAGGCGATAACAAGCAGTCAATAGCGGACACAAAAGCAAGTGCTGAAATTGAAGGAATGAATGAGCAGCAAGGCGGTGGATATAAAGATGAAAATGGCGTTCCAATTAATGAACATCAATTTACTCCAGATGAAATAAAGCAAAACAACTACGCAAGAGCATTAGAACAATTTGTTGATGTAGCACACGCTGTAATTGAAGGCGGATTTAATTTAATTCCTGAAACTATTGCCGCTAAAGCAATCATTCAAATCGGAACTGAATTATCGCACTACAACGACATTAAGGGTGACATGGCCGCGAAAGGATTTAATGAACGGCTTTCCGAAGATGTTGCGCGTGATGTTCGCATTGGTTTTGCAGCAGCAACGGTATTTAGCCCCGGTATCTTAAAATTCGCCCAACAAATGCAGGTGGCGGATATGGTATTGCCAAGTCAAGTGTTAGCAGGAGTAATGCAGCCTATTTCATCTTTAACCAACGAAGGCGCAAGTAACGCTGCAAAGAATTGGGCACAGGTTGGAGATGTAATTGCATCGCTATTAATATTTCATGGTGCAAATGAATTAGGTAGTAAGGGTTATAATCGCGCTATTGAATTGGGTGAAAAGATTAAGGGCAACATCGCTTTGACTAAGCAAGATGTTGCTGATATTGCAGATGGATTTAACGGAATTACACCCGCTACGGTATTTGCTATTGACAAGAATATTGCGGAGAATGGGGGGATTAATATAGATAAGAAGGCGGTGGATAAGTCTTTGATAAGCAATGACCAATTAGAACCAGAAAGCAAACAGGCCACAATACCGCCTGCCGACCAAAAAGAGCTATCTGATTTTGCAAAAGAAAAAGCGAGAATTAATGCGGAATACGAAAAAGATTGGGATGGCTTATCTGACGAAGAAGTTAAAAAGCATCAAGACGACAATGAGGCAGTAATTGAAAAACGAAATGAGATTTTCGACAAATATGCTACGGACGCTGAAAAAAAACAACTTGCCAAATTAGGCAAGCAAACTATAATTGAAAAATTAAAGAAACGAAAAGCAGATGCCTATTTCAGAAAAGATAACTATATAGAAGATGTTGTTGATAGAATCGTAAAAGAAAATGTTGGCGAAGATATTGGTGCAGAGGAATCAAAGCCAGAAAACACTATTGAAAATAAGGTTGATGATGCAGTTGAAGCACGCATAGAAAGAAGATTAAAAAATAGAAATCTTACCGAGGCTAAAGGAAGCACGTTTTATGAGGACACAAATCTTAAAAACGCAAAAGTTGGAGATGAAATTCACTTTAGCCAACGCGAGAACGGGGAATGGAAAGATTATAAAACAAAGGTAAAGAGTATAGTTGATGGCAAGATTATATTTGAAAACGGCAAAACAGAAGATGATGTTTCGTCTTACATGAATATAACAGCAGAGGACGCATGGTTTGCTAAAAATCATCCGGAATTAACGCTTGATAAATCCTCGCAGTCCGAAAGCAAAGTTGAACCCGCCACCCAAGAACCCATACCCGAAACAGCATCAGCCGAACCCGAAAAGAAAAGTCTTGCAGGGGTTAAGCAAGAGGGTGAGGGTAAGGCAATGAATAGTGATTTAGAGAACAGGGTTTTTGAACACGATGGGGATATTAAATCTGAAATAAAAGCCATTGATAAAGCGCAGCATGAAAGGGGAAACGTATATTATTTAGATTCCACTACACTAAAAAATGCGCCTAAAGAAACACTTGATGAAATAAAGGCTGCTTATAAACCAGTAATTGATAAAATTAAATCAGAACACGGGTCAGATGAAATAAGTTTATATCGCTCACAAGAAACATTTCCATCTGGCCTAATTCATAATGGAGAGTTTTTATCATTTACAACAAGGCCATCATTCGCTAAATATTGGAATAAAGAAAAAATGTATAGAGATTTTCCTCTATGGTCATTTATTGCGGAAGTTAAAGTTCCCTTTGATGATATTGTGCTTCCCAAAACAAATTTAGGGCAATACGAGTTTGTCGTTGAGAACAAAGGCAAGACGAAAGAATATTTTGAAAAGCAGATTGAAATAAAAAAACAAGAGTTAGCGGCTGTTGGGTTAAATCAGAAATCAGATTCAGGGCATTTAGAGTTAGCGATTAAAGAAGGGCGTTTTCAGAAGGCTATTTCAGAAGGTAAAATGAAACAAAGTGACGCTATCGAATTGATAGAAGGCGCAGGTTTAGAAGTTCCCGAAGATATTAAACCTGCCGCTAACAAAGAATCAGCGCAGGTGGCCGAAGAAACACCGCTAAAGAGTGACGTTACTGAACCCGTAAGTTCAAGTAGCACTTCGGAGAAACCCACCCCAGATGAATCCCGCCAATTTGCAATAGACTTTGTAAATCACGATTTGGTTGAAGTGCAAAAAGCACCAACTAAAACTAAAGGCGAAAATAACCGTCCAAGCGGCACAAATACAGCAGCGCGATTAGATTTAGGCATGAGTAACGAAGAAAAGATTAGTGCTATAAAACAAATCAAATCGGGTAAATACGATGGAGTTGCGGCAAAAAAGTTGCTGGATAAACTTATTGATATGCACCAGAGGGATGATTTTGCATTTATTCAGGGTACAGGTGGTAATACTGAAATGGTGCAGGACAGACCTACAAGACAGAATCTACATGAAGCAATTGAGATTGCGAAACTTACGGATAGCGAATATGATAAGCAGGCAGAATTAGATAATAAAATTGCAGACCACATTGCCGAACATGGGATTACAACAGTTGAAGATGTTACGGCATTAGAAGGTTTTCCATTAAGCCATGAAGATGCTGAATTAATTAAAGAATATTTAAAATCAAAAACAGATGGAACAGACAAAGAAAGCACCAACACAGAATCAGTTGAAAGTAGCAGCAAAAGCAAAGATACTTCTGCAAAAAGCAAAGAAGTGGAAGATGACCCAAACAGGCGAAAAGCCGAAGCAGATTATGAATCAGAATTAGCCGACAAGCAAAAAGCGGTTGATGATGCCAAATCGGATTACGATAAGGCACTAAAGAAAATAAATAAGAGTGGTAACGTGTTGTTTGAAAATGTTATGGGGGTTGAGGCTGATGTACAGCACAATCCAGAAGCAGCAATAAAACCGTTTAAAGAAAAACTTGACAAAGCGAAAGGTCTATTATCTGAATTTGAAAATAATAAAGATAAGTATATAGATGAACGTTATAAGAATCAACAGGATTTATTTAATCAAAAACAATTAAAAGAAACGGAGGCCACAAATGCCATTCAAGAGCAAAGCACAACAAAGGTATCTGGAAGCGAACCACCCAAAGGGAGTGAATCTAAAGGAGTGGGAGAAAGCAACAAACTTCAAGAAGTTGCCGGAGAAGGTGAAGCCGGGAAAGAAAAAGTAACCCCACCAAAGCCCAAACTCAAATTCAAGCGCAACACCGAAAAGATTAGCAACCTCGATGATGAAATAAAATCGCTTATCACAAAGTCAAGAGGCGAAACTAACACCTTAGTAAACTTTGGTGATGCAGTAAAAGTGGTTGCAAAGCTAATTGAGCGCGGCATCTATAAGGCAGAAGATATTGCAAAGTATCTAATTGAACGCGGTTACAATGACGTTGTGCCCCATATAAAAGATGCACTAAAGCACATTAAAGAAAACTTTGAGTTAGACCCCGAAGTTAAAACAGCATTGAATAATGATGCTTTACAACAAGGTCAGACAGGAGTACGTCACGCAGATGTTGATGTAGATGCTGAATTAATGGGAATGAACCCTGTTGAGAAAATGCAGGCTATACCACGTATTGAATCAGAACAGTCGGCAAGAAAGATTTATGAAAGTCAAAACATGGCCGCAAAGGTTATTGATTTGAACGAAAAGCCGCGACCAATTAATAATGACGAACAAGGCGCATTGCAATTATACATTGCAGAACTAAAGAGAAAATCTGCGGCAATATTTGACCAATGGCAGCAGGCAAAACTTGCGGATAATACCGAACTTGCAGATGAACTGAAAATACAGTTAGATGATATTCGTGACGGACAACTTACCCCTGCATGGCAGGCATTAAAAAACACCCGTAGCCAAGCCGCAAGAACATTAGGTAATTGGGAACGTGCAGTAGGCGGTGAAATGCAGTTTGAAGATTTGCGCATGGATTATATGCGGGCTAAGAACGTTACAGAAGTGCCGCCAGAAATTGAGGCGCAACTCAAAAAGGCAGCAGATGAATATGCTGAACTTGAAAAGAAATATAATGATGCTTTAGCCGAAGACCAAGCAAAGGCAGCGAAGATTGCAGCACAGGAAAAGTTACTTGCCGAAAAGCGTGAACAGGAACGCGAATATGTAAAGCAAAAAATAAAGTCACGTCACGTTGAGAAAGCGCAACAGGTAAAAGAAATTGACGAGCGCATTGATAAACTCAAAGAACGTGCAAGGGTTGTACTGAAAAAATCATTAGGCCAGATGCACGATTTAGGCGGTGCATTAAAAACTTCATTGGAGTTTGCAGATGTTGTAAAAGATATTGTGAACGAGCATATCAAAAAAGGATTGATTGAGGGTAAGGTTAAGTTTGAAGATATAATTGACAAAGCGCACCAAGACCTGCATGAAATATTTGAGGATATAACCACCCGCGATATTCACGAAATTTATTCTGATTATGGTGTAGTAAAGAAACCGCGTGTAGATGATTTGGCAAAAGCAAAGCGTGAAATCAAGGCAGAGGCTTTTTACGCATCAGCAACAGCAGAAGCCAAAGAAGGAACGCCACCATTTAAAAGAGTAAACCCCGGCAAAGAATCACCCAACGTTCGTGCGGCAAGGCAGGAAATGGAAGAAGCGATGAAGAATAGCGGCATCGAATGGGACAAACGACCACTTGCCGACAGGAGAAAATCTGCATTGGATAAGACTAAGCAAACGTTACAAAATCAGATTAACGATTTAACTAAGGCGGTTGAAGACGATAAGATTATTCGCAGAGAAAGAAATAATGTTACGCTTGATGAAGCCGCAGACAATTTGGTTAAACTACGTGACGAAGCAAAAGAAATCTACAAGGAACATTTTGGCGATGAACTGAAAGCGATTGATGATGCACGTAAAATTAAAACCGTACAGCAGGCATTAGATAAACTTAATAAGCGTATTGAGAAAGGTGACTTTACAGATAAGGTTACAGAAAAGACAACCAACGCAGATTTGATTGCTATACGTGAACAGTTAAAAGATGCACATAAAAAGTTTGCTGAACTACGTGAGATTGCCGACCCCGAATACAACAATCGTAAATACAATGAACGATTAGAAAACGCCTATAACAAACTTGCAAAGAAATATGCAGAGCGTGACGAGAATCAGCAATATGCCAATAAAGCAAAAACCACGCAGGTTATAAGCGATAAAACATTTGCAGCATGGAAAGCAAAAGAGGCGGCAAAACGAGCATTTGAGCGAAATAAATTAAGGTGGGAACGCGATAACCAAACGCGGCCAATGAAGATTGCTACAAGGGTATTGAGGTATATTCGGCAAGGCGCAATTTCCCGCCCAAGTGCAATATTAAAGTTAGGTGCATTTGCCTTACAAGAAGTTGCTTTTAAACCGTTAATTGACAGAGGTATTGCAAGAGGCATAACCAAAACAATATTTCCAAAATTAGCGAAATCGGTTTGGGAAGGTCAGCATATACCTATTTCAGAAGAAGTAAAAACCATGAAAGCAACATGGGATAAATTTGGTGAAGAAGCAGTAAAGATTTGGAAAACAGGTGAAGGCAGCATTGATGTTGCAGGCAAGAAAGTTCACTTAGAACCATCGCTTATTGAAACGTTTGGTATAATACACACGATAGAAAAGTCTTTGATTAAAAATACCACATTTGGATTATCATTTCAAACAAGACTTGAAATGGCAAGACGCAATGGCGAACCTGTTGATAATGAAGCCTATCAGTTTGCTATATGGAAGGATGCCTTAAAAGATGCAAACCGTTCAATATTATTAGGTGATAATTATGCAATGAATATGTATAAGCGGGCTTTTCAGATTACAGGAAAAGAAAACCCTACTGAATACGCTGCAAAATTCTTAGCCAATTTCTTAATGCCTGTTGTAAAGGTTGGAACTAATTTTACACTACAATCTTATGAAAGAAGTTTTGGAACATATACAGGTACAGCGAAATACATTATTCATAAAGCCCTTGCAGAAACAGGACAAACGGCATTAGAGAAAATGACACCCGCACAGCGCGAAAGAACCTATCGTATGATTAATAACGGTATGATGGGCACTGCATTGGGCTTAATCGGTTGGTACGGCTATAAAAACATTGGCGGTTATTATATACCTAACCAAAAGAAAAAGGATAGTGATGTAAAAGAAGGTGATATTAAATTAACCGATAGCATGACTATCCCACACCTGCTACTTCATAATCCACGTCTTGCACCTTTACTTATCGGGGCAACAGCGCATAAGATTTTGGATTATCAATTAAAGAAGGGTAAAATAAAAGATGCTGATTATAAAGATGTTCTTAGCGGTTTGTATGCTGCAAGTTTAGGTATATACGAAGAAAACCCTTTTGCGGTAAGCGGGGAACATCTATCAAAACTTACTGATATGAGCAATATCGGAACCAATGCCACTGATTTATTAGTTAAGCCTTTTATACCGGGAGTGATTCAGGAACTTGCCGTACAGCATGACAATTATATTAACGGCAAAGGTACATGGGCAAATCTGAAAACAGGTAATTTAATGGAACGTAAAGCACATTCGCCTACAGAAGATTTAGAACTTGCAATACCTTATTTAAGAGAAAATGTAACGGCAGGGAGTTCTTATCCTATTAGTGATACCGCAAAGAAAATGTTTGAAGATAATGATGTGCCATTACCTACCCGTTTCAAACCCACCAAAGACCCCGAAACAAACGAGCCGTCCGCAACAATTCAAGGTGTGCATATACCTATTAATGAGGAGCAGGCTAAAGCGGTGGATAAGGAGATGGAGCAGATTATAACGAAAGAGGTTGAGGCAAGGACGAAAGGCGCAGGTAAATTTCCCGAAATAAATTCATCACATAAAGAGCATGAAGTAAAGAAGGCTATGCTGAAAGGATTGTCTGCAAAAACTTTAAAAGATGAAATCGCTGACATAAAGGAACGAGCGAAAGAAGTTGCGCTGGTAAGATTAGGTTATGCTACCAAAGAAGCAATCAAAGCTGGCATCAAAGAAAATAAGGCAGAAGCGAAAAATAAAGCTGATGAATTAAAGCATAATAAATGATAACAAAATCAGAATTAAAAGAACTCAAAGCATTAGGCGAACAGCACGATGTTGTAAAGAAGTTGGTGGATATGTTCGGTAGTCCAACAGTTGACGGATATTTAGCAGCGAGGGCTTTTTTTGATATGATGAATAAGCAGATTACCGAAAAGGCTGAAAACGGTGGGGAGTATTCAGCAAGCGATAAAGATAACAAGGAATACGAACGCCACTTAGCTTACATCAAACAGCGACCGCAACTTGCAAAAGATTTGGAGGCTGATTTAAGCACGATTATAAAATCAGAAGATTTGAAGGCCGAAGCAAAATCGAAGTCAACAAGTAGTGCAGTGCATTTTTAACGGGCATCGTCCCAATATCCTATATGGAACAAATTCAGAAAGAAGGCCATTTTAAAAACGGCAAAAAAGCACCTCCACGATTATTAGAGCGAACGGTTAAGCCCGACTTTTCAAAATCAAATCATCCATTATTAGAGAAAGAAAAGTTCTGGACAAATCAAAAGCAACGTTGGATTGAAGGAACTTATGTAGAGAATGATTACGGTGCGTGGCGTGTGCCGGGGTTAAGTATCTTCAACTACGACCAAGTAATAATCAAGAACAGAAATTCAGGTAAGCGCGAACCGTATGATTTAAGGGATGGAAGTTTACTTTTACATCAAACAATAGAAAAAAACTTCCAAGACCATTTAGGGACGGCTGTACTTAAAGCACGTTTGGTAGGATTTAGCACAGACCTTTATGGTGGATTCCCGTTTTGGCTTTGGAAAACAAACCCCGGTGCGTCAATTTCGGCAACGGCAAAAAACAAGGAGCTACTTGCAGAACTTTTTAAGGACAAAACCATATTTGCAGGGGAGCGATTAGATAAAGATATTATTGATTTCAGAAAAAGAAAGACGGGTAAAACTGCGGATGATAACTATGGCGATATACTTTTAAAAAATCAAACCAAAGACAGTGCTTATGTGCAGGTTGAACTAAAGTACAAAAATGAATTAGGCGACCCCGAAGAAATTTCAAGCCAAATGAGTTTCGTAGACACCAACCAATCATTAGAAAAGGCATCAGGGTTTTCAGGAACAGGGGCATTAGCTTTATTGTTTGATGAATTTTTCCTGCATAAATTTCCTGCGCAAACAATTCAGTCAGCAATCAACACACTATTAGACCCTAACAGCAAGAAACTTAATGCTTACATGGTATGTGGTGGAACCTGCGAAAATACGGTAAGCGCAGAAAACTTAGCAATACTTTATACCCTTTGGACAAAATTAGAATCGCTATCATTAAGGCCGTTGTTTATTCCTGCCCATTACGGATACGAGTGCGTTAATGGATGGAGTGATGTTGAGGCTTATAAAGAGTTTGACGAACAGGAGCGAGAAAAGTTCACACGACTAAAAGACCAAGAGGGGTTAATAGCACATTGTAAGAATCATTGTCTTACCCAAGATGATGTTTGGCAATTCGCAAAGTCAGCAGTGTTTGAAGAAGATGTTGCAAAACTTATTGAGAACCAAATAAAAGTAGCGCAACTATCAACTGAATATCAGGCAAGGAAAATAACTCTTAATAATGTTGGCGGCAATATCGAATTAACCAACAGCAAAGAGTTTCTGGATATGTACGAAATGATTGAACCTGTACGCCCCGGTGCTTTATACTACGCAACATTAGACGGAACAGCAACAGGCTTTAAGTCAGGCGCGCCCGAAGGCAGCAAGGCAGCAGCGATGATTATAAAGGGTAAAGACCAATCGAGCAAAATAGAATGTTGCCCTGTAATGTGGTGGATACACAGACCGCAAAGAGTGATGGATAGTTACAGGGCACTTGTCAACATGGTTCGTTACTATGATAAATTTGGCGGGTTCAGATTAATTTCAGCAGAAGCCAACGCAGCAACGGCAGAACACCTTACAGAGTTTCTCTTGAATGAAGCATTAGGGAAATTTATTTTATACAAGGCTAACGGAAAACCATTTTATAGCAGGCTTACGGAACTAAAAATATCACAGTTCCTTTGGGCTAATCCGTTTTTAAGAAAATATATTCAGCATTTTTTTTGTTTACCACTGCTACATGATTTAGCAAGTAAAGACGGCAAAGGCGATGCAATGGATAGCTTCTTAATGGGACAGCCGCTATTTCCAATAGGTTTTGATGAAGTTGCGCCAAAGAAAGAAAAACGTGTTATAGAAAAATCGGTTCTTAAACGTGTTCGTGGTAGAATGATGTGGGTTATAGAAAGAAGGACGGTTAATGCGTGAAAACTAAAAGGCTAAGCAGTACCGAACGTCAATACTGTTTAGCCTTACGTTGAGAGGTAGTGTCTCTTCATCTCCCAAATTTGTTTGTACAAACTATGCGCAAACATTCACCATGTTTACCATATAGCGGTGCAAAGGTAAGAACTTTTCAATACCTTTGTATCTAATTGCCAACGTGCAGGGCGGTCTGTCCCAAAGAAAAGAATCTTTTATTAAAACATTATTCTCTTAGATGGACGCACAGAATTACGCCACCGCAACGGTACGCACAGCACTCCCATACGCCACAGACGTAAAAAATTTAGAATTTATCGAATGTAAGCGTCAACCGCTATACGTTACCGAAGCGTATAAGTTTGCTAAAAACTGTTACGGGCAAAGTCAATATTTTTTAAACGTTGCCCGCAATCAGGTAAAAGACTGCTACAATATTCGCGTTGATGTAAATACTATTGAATCGTCTGTAACGGAAGGTATTAACAGGGGCATTGTCAGAACCCGCATACACGAAGAAGTAAAAGAGAACAGGGATTTTTATTATGGATTGCAGAATGACAACCTCATGGCGTGGAGTGCGAACAATCTTTCCATCAGCGTACCGGGTCAAGACTTAAAGAAGTACATTAATCACATGGACGGTGTTCAAACCGCAATGATTAAGCCTATTAAAAAAGGAATAAACACCACCATACTTGACAGTAGTTCCATTGAAAAAAAGAAAGGATTCTTAACCCTATGCCACTTGATTATTGACAACAGGGATTTGTTTAAAGAAATGGAGGCAAAAGGTGTTGTTATACGAAACCCGTTTGCTGAAATAATTCCCAATATAACCGATATTGAAATTGAAGATATAAAAGATATTGAGGATGCTTGGCGTGATGAATACGAAATTGAATCTGAAATATTCCTTAACAACCTGTATCAGTTTTATGATATGGAGGAATGTTTTTTAAGGCAGTCAAAAACAAATCTAATTGAGGGTGTTTCAACAATCATTTTGGAAGATGATGGATTGTATTACAAGCCTGTACAGGTAAATGCTATACAGGCAATGATTGATATTGATTGCAACGACCAATATGGCCGCGACATGATGCGGTGGGGATATGTTGACTATTTGACTTACGAAGATGTGTGTGCCTTAGTTCCTGATATGGACAAGGATATGAAAGCCGATATTTATAACCTATGTTATACCAACGACCAGCAAACAACAGATTGCTTAAACTATCTTCAAGCAGGCTTTGACAATATAAAATGGATAAACCCTGATAATAAACGAATAGCTGTTGTGAAAGGATGGTTTATTGCGCCACGTAATAAGCGTTATAAGGAGCGTGAAACAAAATTTGGTGATAGTTACATTGATATAATTGAAAACGAAAGAAAATACACCAACAGGTTTTTAGATGTTCCGCAACCCGATGGTGTATTAGGCGCTGATATACGCGGTGATTTTGACGAGTGGGATATTCATAAGTATATGATGATACTTAATAAGTATGTGTTTAATTATGGTTATGAAAGAATTGTTTATCGCACTACACAGGAAAAATGGAAGCCACAGCCTAATGCAATTCAATTTATACACGACCGTTCACAGGCAATGTTTCGTTCACCTGCTGGACGTTTAAAATGGAATCAATTAGAAAAAGACAGGCTAAAGAAAAAGATTGTTCAACTTACTGCAAAAGATAAGGGTCGCAATCTTATGGTTTATGCTGATGAACTCACAGATGGATTAAAAGGTCTGATTGAAGATTTTGATGCACAAGGTATATCATTGAAGTTATCACCCAAAGTTGACCATAATCCGCAGGGGAATAACAATCAGATTAATACTGTTTCGGAGGTGGTGGATTTATCGCTCTCAAACACTGTGTTGTCTTACTTAGAGCTTATCCGTTCGGAGAAACAGGAGATGAATGAAATTGCAGGGATTTCAGAGATTCAGCTTGGTCAGGATTCACAGACTATGGGCAAAGGCGTGAGGGAGGCAAGAGTAGCGGCAAGTCAGCAAGGATTAGTGTCGCAGTATGAATCGTTTGGGAAGTTCTGTACTATTACATTGCAGAGGTTTTTTGATTATAATAAGTTATGCCTTCCTCAAATCAAAAATGAGGAGAATCTTTTCATAAGCAAAAGAGGAGAGAATTTATTTGAGTTTACGAAGGAGTTAAGTACGGCACAAATCACCTTGCATATTGATAGTGTGACTGAAATTGACCCCAAAGAAAAGGATGGTATAATCATGGCTGCGGGCGCAATGGCGCAGCAATCACAGTACTTACAGGACGTAGGTGTATCTCCTATGTTACCATTTCGGCTAATGCGGGCAACTAACACCGACATTGCGCTTGCGGAAGCAGAACGTTCCATTAGAAAATCACAAAAGAAATTTGCTGCAACACAAGCTGCTAAATTTAAGTCTGAACAAGATAATGCTGCACAAGCTAATCAAGTGCCTATACTTTTAGAAAAAATGAAACAGGACAATGAAAATTGGCGCACCACCCAAACGAACGAGGTCAAAGCGATGACAGCGAAAATGGATAAGACTATGGAGTTTTTACAATTGCTTATGCAGCAACCGGAACCGGGGGATGGACAGCCTACGCAATCTCAACCCGCGTAGTAAACTCCTTCAAATTTAGTCTTACTCCATTTATACAAAATGAAATTGCGTTCACTGTATTTCATGTAGCGAAAAAATTCGTGGTCTTGTTGCGCGGATTCAAGCTCCATATCCTTTGTGAATTGTTCTTTAACAGCCCAATTCTTACCATCAAAGAAAAGAACACCGCAATCGGGTGGAAGTAGTTCGGCTAATGTCGCTATGTAATATTTGGATTTCATGCAGCAGAATCAGGCGGTGTAATCTCAATATTCCCCATTAAAATTTTCAAAGCATTATTAGCCTTACGGTACTGTTCCAAATAATCAATCAATGTGTCATAGTTGATTTCTAATTCAGATGATGTTTCTTTAAGTATTATAACTGATTTAGACTTGCAAACAAGTTGCGTTATTTTGTGGCGAATTTTATCACATTCGTGGTGCGCCATTCGTATATCATCAATATTAGTCAATGGAATTGTCTTATCTTCTGCATCATCTAATTCAATGAATTTATCCGAACCAGCAACTCCCATTCGGGTATTGCCTTTCTTGTAACCGCAATAAGGCTGTTCAGTATTGAACAATGGATAAATTTCATCTGTAATAACCCTCGCTAAGTGTGCAATTCCACCCGTAACGTTGAATCCAATAATGTTAGTCAATTTAGTTTCTAATTCAATCTTTGTTAATGGTATCATATTATTTTTCAATTATTGGGACTACTCCAAAGAAGTCGGTTAGTGATTGTATTTTATTTGCAAAATCTTTCTCTAAAACTATCTCACAGGATTGAACGCCAACTATGCCGTCCTTCTTATACATGACGCACACTCCATATTTACCTTTATCGTAAGCGCAGGAAATTAAATAATATCTGTCGCTATGTTTAATAAGCGTTTTGTCAGGCAACGGGTTTACAATATTAGATTGCGCCTCTAATCTTTCTCTTACGGTTTCGCTAAAATATAATTCGTTATTTTTCATTTCTTATTCCTCCAAACATCATTAATCATAGTTGCGTGTTTAACCTGCGATGACCTAACATAGCGTAAAAAACTACTAACGTCCTTATGTCCCGTAACTGCCATTATTGTAACAGGGTCAACTTTTCTTTCGTATAGGTTCGTGCTAAATGACCTTCGACCTCCATGACTGCTAACCTTCATCGCCTTATCTCCAATGCCAGCAGCGACACAACTCATTTTAATCCACTTGTCGAAAAAACTAATGCTTACTACGGGCATTTCACCGTTATATTTCTTTAATATCTTCTTAGCATAATCATGGATTGGCAGATACACGGATGTTTTCGTCTTAGTCTGTGTAACGCTGCAAACATTCTCACCATCCTTATACTTAATTTTAGTATAGTCGCTGAAACGACATCCGGTATAACTTAGCAGTATAAATATATCAGCACATTTCTGCTGACGTTCATCAAAGTATTTATGCTTGCGAAGCATATCAAGTTCTTTTTCGTTGAGGTGAAATGCTTGAGTTATGATAGATTTAACTCTCACCCCGGCAGTGTTGAGTTCTATCTTAGCCAACTTACATAATTGTTTAAGCGATATTGATAACTGCACTATCGTATTCGGTGCATACTTCAATTTAGCAGCCCTTACAAACGCAGGATAACCAAACTCCCCTTCAAGCGAATAAAGAAATTTAAGCATACTCCTGTGGGCGTTGTAGTTCGACTTTGTAAACTCATTAGATGCAAAGACTTTCGCTAAAGTTGTTGCAATATCTTTGAATGAAGCAGTTGACTGTTCTACGGCTTCGGGGAGGGAGTATGTGGAGGTGGTGGTGAACATATTAGAATCTAAAATATTTTTTCCAAAACCAATCTTCTTTTTCCGTGTGCTTTACGCCCTGCTGCTTTTCTTTAACAAACCTTTTATAATCCTCTAATACATTTTCAACCCTTCCAGAAATAGCGTCAATATCTCTTTTTAATCCCTCGTTTATAAGTTCCAACCCTTTTTTAAAGTGCGGAATTGATAGATACAATTCTCTAATATATGGCATACGAGAACTGTATCGCATAGATTCGCCTCTCCAATCAATCATCACAACGTTTGACGAATCTTTTAGCGTGTCAATTAACTCCTGCTGTTTTTTTGCAAAGTCAAGCATATTTATATATTCATCATAATCAATTGTTACTTTCTTTTCGTTCATATTATTTTATTTTAAATCAAACCATGTAGGATTTTGTTCTATAAACTTGCGCATATCTTTTTTCGCAACAAAGTAACCTTTACCAACGTAAATCAGTTCGTTGTTTAATTCATCATGCGTAAGAGGCGTGAAACGGTCTTCCCACAAAGCAATATTAGCAGCACGATTTTCTTCGGGCGTTGGCGGTATTATAAAGCCATCCTTTATTTTGTATCTTAGCGATTTGTTGTTCATTTGTTATTAAACCTTATCAATCCCTTTTTCAATTGCCAATGCACAAACTTCTGCAATGGTTTTTTGTTTATCGAACTTTTGTATTTGTTTTAGCAGCACTTTTGTATGAACCGCCTTTTCTACAAACACGGTCACACCTACCGCATCTGTTCCGCATTTTGTGTTGTCTGATTTTTTCATGGGGACAAATATAAATAGTAATTACTATACGAAACAACAATATTTTAAACTTTAACATTTACCCCGCCCTTGCAACTTAAACAATATTCATTACTTTTGCTGAACATACTATATGTATTGCCTACGTGCATCCGAATTATTCTTAGTTATCCCAATTTAACTTTAATTCAATGAGCAACATAAAAGGCAAATTAGAACAATCATTACGAGCAATCCCACCAAACCTATCAGACGAACAAACCGTAGCGTGGTTTAGAAGTATGCTTGCTACTATAGCGCAGGAGGTTGATGCGGTGTTATCATCAGCAGGTGTATCGTCTTTCAATACACGAACAGGGGCTGTAACACTTACAAGTGGCGATGTATCAGGAGCAAGCGGACTGCTTACTACGGGGGCAAACGCGGGTTCAACAGCAGCACCAACCGATTTTGGGGGAACTTTCGGAATAAAAGTTGACGCAATTGATTCTTCAGGAACAAGCATGATTTCGTTCGCTAAGATGATTGGCGTCAAGGAATACACATCAGCACAAGAGGCGTTGCTTGTACCCGGTTCAGGTGCGGTTATTATAAACACTGATATTGTTACGGGTGGTGCGGTAAGACGCTATACGGGGTCGGCTTGGGTAACGGTTGGTGGCGGCGGCCTCTCCCCCACAGGCAGCGATGTAGGGGCGACAAGTCAGGCGCAGGTGTTTACGAATGGATTAATCTCTAATGTGTTACAGGCTAATACAGGAGGACGAACTTTATTAAAAAATAATGCTGGTGATGCTTTTTTGAAAACGAGCGTTGGCGGTTTTGACGTTGAAGTGGGTGATTCTAATGCGGCAGCTAATGGCACATTATTAACTGTTTCGGATTCCGCTGAAACCATTTCATTAAAAGCTGATAATGGTGTTCTTTTGCCTGACGACCAAATAATTGGTGCAGGTGCAAATGCTAAAATGGCTTTCAACCAATCAGCCCAAACAGCCACGATAACGGCTGCTAATGGGGTGAGTACGAGTGCGGGGTTTACGGTTGGAACAGACCTACTAACCAATTCCATTAAAAATAACGGAGGCAACGCAATTGTTATTACACAGACTACAACAAACCCTATCACGATAAATTCTGGGACAGGGATATTAGAACTTAATCTGCCTGTAGATGGATTGTCTATGAACGGCGGCACAGGGTACACAGGCACATTAGCCCAAGCTATAAGTGACGGTGCAACTATTGAAAACGGAATAATTAAAAACCCTTAAACAATAATAGATTATGAAAACAGAACAACAATTAAACGAACAGATTGAAATTATCAATGAACAAATCGCTAAATGTGAAACAGAGTTAGCATCAATACTTCCAGAAGGAACTGAACCAGAACAGTACGATGAAATAATTAAATCAGAATCATACAATACTGTTATGAGAAATAAATCTAATTGGGAGGGACAGAAAACAGGTATCGAATTTACTTTAAATTAAAAAAAAAATAAAGAAATGAAAAAACTTACAACCATCCTATTAATTCTGACTGCTGTTTTAAGCGGCAAATTCGGGAAAGTAGCGTTCGCTACAGCAACATTTGTTTCACTAAAATATGAAGCAGGGCACTCACAAAACAAGCGATTAACATTTCAAAGTCCCGCGTGTTCAATATCTGCCATTGGTGATACAGGATTTTACTTTGCTGCTTATACATCAACACTGCCAACAACCTGCAATCCTGCAAATATTGCTATGTGGGGAGTGGGCAAAAGAACTATGTACAACAGCTTCGACACTACCACGTTTATGAAGGGTGTGTGGCTAAAAGAATCCGACAGCACAAACCACAACAGCATGGCAAGTGTAACAGGCATTACCATGAGTAACAATGCAGGGCGGATATTGCGTATTCCTATGGATAGCGTACTAACGGTATTCCCCAACAAAACATTTGTTGCGGCAAATTACTATCCGTTAAGCAGCAATCCAAGTGGCTATATTACAGCAAGCGCATTAAGCCCATACTATTTAGCATCAAATCCATCGGGCTATATTACCTCATCTGCATTATCACCATATCTTACAGCAAGCACAGCCGCTTCGACCTATTATCTACAAACTAATCCTGCAAATTACATTGCTTCGATTAACAGTAGCATGGTTACAACAGCATTAGGATTTACACCTTACAACAATACCAATCCGAATAATTATATATCATCTGTTTCGAGTAGCGATATAACTACTGCATTGGGTTATACCCCTTATAATAGCTCTAATCCATCAGGTTATATTAGTAGTATAAGTAGCGGGAATATTACAACAGCATTAGGTTACACGCCCTACAATGCTGCAAATCCATCTAACTATATCAGCAGCATAACAAGCGGCAATGTAACTACGGCTTTAGGATATACTCCCGTTACCAATGCAAGAACAGTTACAATCAACGGCACAGCACAGGATTTAAGCAGCAACAGAACGTGGAGTGTAGGCACATTGGTTGCGGCAGATACAAATTCGTTAAGTAGCCGTATAAACTTAAAATTAAACAGTACCGATACAGCCACTTTCAGAACTGCATCGAATAATGCCTATGCGTCATTAACCGGAAGTTATTCAAATCCTTCATGGATAACATCGTTAGCACAGTCAAAAGTAACATACACAGGAACCACAGCGCAGTATATCAGGGGTGACGGCACATTAGCAACATTGCCAACCGTAAGCGGGGCTACAGGAACATTCGGGGTAGTTACTACGGCAAATGGCGTTGTATCGGCAGGTAAAAGAATTGAAGTTTATTCAGGCACAACAAATGCAAGTGGTGTATATACCGTAACGTTCGGGACGGCTTATTCAGTTGCTCCAAATATTCAGGCAAGCATTACCAATCAGTCCAGCACTAATCAATATGTTAGAATAGCATCTGTTAGCACAACAGGTTTTACAATTAACGCCTATTCGTTCAGCACAAACACCCTGCTTGGAATAGTCAACTTAATAGCAACAACAGTAAATGTAACAGGTGCAACTGTTGACGTTCTTTGCACAGAGAAATAAACTTTAAAACCCATATAACAACATGAACTACTACAAATTAATTGACGGTGACATAGAAAATTACTATGCAGAAGGTGAATCTAATGTTACTTCAATTACACTAACCTACAAGGATTCTGTATTAGACAGCGCGGATTACGACCCAACGATAGAGGACGTTCCTATGGAAGCCATTTCATCCGACTTCGATGAATTTGTACAGGCAAGGTCTGTTGCAGAGGGGTTACACGATGATGGTTTTGCGTTTGTTGGCACAAGTCCAATCCACCACTAATACATGTTTAAAAACCTTACTACCATTGAGGTTGCAAACGTGCTTAAATATGGCATATTAATCGTACTTATACTTAATTTAGTTGGGTATGATTGCTTTGGCATAATTCATTCACTAAATGACACCTCCGACCCCACTAAAAGGTATTTAAGCGATACGGTATTCTTTTGCTGTACTTCGCTTAGTTGGGTTGTTATGGCACACACATTAGGAATAGTTAGAAGCAATTTATTTCAACCATTCAAGTGGCTTGCTGTGCTTACAACTATCCTGATAGCATATACTTGGAACGCCTTCTTAGACGAAGCATTTTTTGACCCTCAAAAATTAGGATGGAACGAGTTGGTTTTCGGCATTTTAACACCTATATTTGCAGTAAGAAAATATATTAAGAAATGATGCTATTGCAGGCGGACAAAATAATAGACAGCATGAGTGACGGCCTGAAAGAGGCTGTTCTTAAATCAGATGCAAATGATACATCGGTAATAGTATTTTTCTTAGGATTACTCTTTCTTGTAGGAGCTGTTATAATCGTAGCGGTTATGTACCGACAAATGCGGGCTGACAGGAAAGAAATTATACAAATTCAGAAAGACCATGCTGAAAAAATGGAAGATATTATTACCGTCCGAAATGAAACGATGGAGCGTGTAAATGAATCTTTAAGAAGTGTAGCAGCAGCATCGGCAGGGATAATAGCAACAGTAGAAGGACATTCACAATTATTAAAATCAGTACAGGACTTAATTATAACCAAACTCTTGAAATAAACCCAAAGTGATAAAACTACTCCCTATAGCGTTTTTAGACCTGATGATGTTAGGGGTAACTTTTAGCGGGGCTGTATTCACTTTGATTAAGTTTGTGAAAAACAAATTACAACTTACAAGACGCGATTGGGTTCTACTTGGTATGTATTGGAGTTACACGCTTTTTATAATGTTGACGTTTTTATTGGAATACATCGTTTACATTCAATGCGATATTGAATTTAATCAATCAATTTATAGTTGGATATTGATTACTCGCGGGGTTGGGTGCATCTTTACTTGGCTTGCAATAACGTGGTCAAGTGGATATAAGTTTGGGGGTGAAAATTGAGTGCATCCTCCGAAAATGGCAATGGTATAACGTGGTCGCGTTACATAGTAGCATTTGCCTTTTTCTTAACGGTACAAGCTGCGGTTTTGGGGCCTGTTTTGTCAAGGCTTGGTGATATTCAAACACAGATTGATAAGCACGAAGCGTTGCCCCATCACTACGGGACTGCGGAGAAGTTGTCTGCTACGGAAGTTAAGTTTACTGAGGTGGAAACCCAGCTACGTTCGCAAAAAGAAGTTTCGGAAATAAGAATTGCGGCACTTCAAAAACAGATTGATGAACTGAAATTTGAAATACAGAAAATTAAAGATGGAAGAAAGTAAGTCTAACATCAACACCACCATTCTATCAATAGCACTCGCTTTATTCTGTGCGGGCTGCATCTACCTCTACTACTGCTATACACACTAAGACTATGCGCATTTCCCGTTTCACCCGCGACTTGATTATTATTGGAGTGATGATTGGCGCTGCGATGGTGAGCGTGGTGTGGAGGGCGAAGTTTTCAGGGTGATAATCAATGCTTTAATTATACTGCATTAAAAAATAATTAAAAACGCTTGACAATTGATTTTTCGTTATTATCTTTACGCCCGAAATGAAACAGAAATCTACAAAGGGTCGAAAAAAGCTATCTCCATTAGAGAAGAAAATTGAAGTTAGATTTTTTCTTGAAAATAAAATAATATTGGCTAATGGCGGTAAAGAAAAATACATTGAGAAATGTAAATCATTAGCGGCAAAGGTTAAGAACTAATCGGGTTTCGGAGTGTTTCTCGATAAATCCCCTGTATATCGCAGGGGTGGCTAATAGGAACAGACTATTCCCCGATGGGGGTAACTAAGCAGTAAACTATAAACAAATAAAACTATGCTAAACATTTTCAAAAGGTCTATCAAAGGCGAAAACGTAACTGCCGATATAAAGGTTGCGGAGAAAAAATATCCAAAAGAAGTTATTGAAATACACAATCATTTTAATGGTGCTGGTGAAGCACTTTTAGCGGAAGCACAGCGAACTTTGTCTTTTTGTAGGGAGCGTGATAAAGAAAAAGGTAAGCTACTTAATAGTATTGGGTTCGTAAACACACCACAGGCTAAAGAGGTAAAGGAGCTTGAAGTAAGGGAATATGATGCAGAGAAAACCGCTAACTTGGTTGAGTATTACAGAATAAATTATCCCAACAATAAATTCATTACAGAAAGAATCGTAAAATGGATTTGCGAAAAATACAACCTTGTGTGTGGTGACGTGTCTTTGTACAAAGGGTTTGTGCCAACGGAAAAACTTAAACAAATACAATCGTTTAAAGTTAATAAAAATGACAGAGGTTACGCAGAAATAAGAAACCGAGAAACAAAAGAATTGATAGCATGCTTATCTAAATCAGACCTTGCAGATAAAAACCTTGATTGGTGCAGGGAATGTATTGACGACAACAAAGAGTTTTACACCACAAGTTGTTCATCGTTCAGAACTAAATTTGCATCTTACAATTTAAATGACCACTTAAAAGTTTACCCTGTTGGACAAACATTAAAGATTTGCGCCCCAATAAAAGACATGGATACCACAGGGATGAAACTAAGCGGCTACAAATTAGAAAAGCACATTCCCGACCCTGTTGTATTGCAACCTGTAAATGGCGGCTACCTTATCGTAACCGCGTGGGGTGACGAGGCATCGGATGAATTAGTTGTAAATCAGAAAATGAATTAATAAATAAAATAATGGCAAAACAGAAACTTTTAAAACCGATTCATTTGGCTTGCAGCGATGATGATATGCGACCAATATTACAGCACATTTATATTGATAAGGGATGTGCAATTGCGACCAATGGAAATATAATGGTTAAGTCTGACCTTATGGAAAACTCTTTGATTAATGACCAACAGATTGTTGATAGCCTTGAAGGGAAACTGATTCACAAAGATGTTTGGAAAGACTTAATAAAAGCTGCGCGAATTACGGTTTCGGAAGATAAGATTAATGCTTATACAAGCGGAGGAGTGATTGAGTATCCGTTTGCGGAACCTATGGGTGAAGATGGTAAGCCATTGCGTTACCCTAATTACAATACAATTATCCCTCCTGATTCTGCTAAACAGGAAGTGGCTGAATTTGGATTGAGCAGCGAACTTTTTGCTATTATAGGAAAGGCATTAAAAACAGACAGGCTTAAATGTGTTCTGAATGGTCGTAATAAAGCGATTTGTGTTACACCTATTGATACTTATGAGGAGTTTGCTATCATTATGCCTATTGATGTTAGTTTGTAAAAACTTGGTTGGTTTAGGTTAAGGGCAAGCGGTCTGGTTAACGTAAGACTTGCCCTATTTTTAAAGAGTAATTAAACAAAAGCAAAATGAACGATAACACAACAAAACTTTTAGAACAGTTAGCAAATAAGTTAGGCACAACAAGCGGATACCTATGGGGTGTGTTAGTAAAACAAGCACCCGTAAGCGCGACTATAACATTAATGTATCTGCTGCTAACAATTGCTTACGGCTTTGTCTTATATAAGACATATAAGAAAGCGTTTTCAGTATATGCAATGCCGAGGTTCTTTTGGATTGGTGCTGCTGTGTTATTTGGAATTATATTTATAATATTATTCTTTTCCTTAGATAATATTATCAACGGTTATTTTAATCCTGAATATTGGGCTTTAAATAAAATTCTTGAATCTATAAAATCATATTAACATGGTAATCTACATCGCATACTTATTAATAGCAGCAGCATTTATCTACGGTGGTAGGTTGATATACATTGGAATTAAGAATGGGGAACATAATGAGTTATTCAAATGGGTATAGAAAGCACAAAGACAGTAAGGAGAAGTAGCGCAACGTATATGCTTGGATTAAAGGGCGTTGTTTTATACGGGCACGAAAGCAATGAAAAACTTGCTGAATTATTGTACCGCGAAAGGGAGAGTATCTTTGAGAATTACGATGTGGTGGATGACGCTTACGAAGGTGACGAATCAGATAACTTTAAAGCGGGATGGTGATGGAAAACGATTGGGTAGATATAAAAGATAGATTGCCAGAAACAAAAAAAGCTGCGGGAAAAACTCTTTGTACGCACAGGTCAGATGTTGTGGAAACGTATTCTCCTAAAAGCGACGAGACAATCGAATTTGTTGAGTTAAATTATTTTGCAAGATATACCTACAACACAAAGGGCAGTTGGTTTCGTGACGACAGTTTAATTACCCATTGGAGGCCGTTCACCCCACCTACTACCACCCCATAAGGAAAAATAATTTAAAAAATAATGCACTACAAAATAGTAAAATACATATTTAAAAGCGGTCGTGTTGAGTATAGCCCGTTTGTTAAGAAGTGGTTTGGGTGGGTTGCTATAACACGCAACGGTGGGACATTTATAGAAAGGGTGGTGTGTGATGAACTTGAAAGGGCTGAACGGCTGATTGAGTTGCATAAATCGGGGAATACTAAGTTGGTTAAAAGGGAGGTGGTATAATGGAAGAAGAAAAAATATTCACATTCACAGAGTACAGTGCTGACAGGCCACCAAAAGCAATCAGGAAAAAAGAATCTGAATTGAGTGCTGCTGATAAGGCTTATCTGTTAGGAGAGTTGATACATAGGTTTAATCACAATACTCGCGAAAATCAAGATAAGTTTTTAAGAATGATTGTTGAGGATTATGAGGAAAAGCATTATAACAAAGAGGCGTTGCATGATTTTGAAACGTTTGGGGATAGGAATAAATTGAAAAAACTATAAATAAAAAACAATATGCCAAATTACAGAGCAGTTTACAAGTCAGACCACTTAGGCGTTATAGACTTGGAGGAATGGGTTGAACAGAGCAAATCGTTAGTGTTCACGATTAAAGAAGTTAAACAGGAAATAGGTGTAACTGTTGCAGGTAACAAAGGCAACTATAACATAGCTTATTTTGTTGAACCTATAAAGCCATTAGTTCTCAACGCAACTAACGCCAACACTGTACGCAAGTTGGGTCGTTTCGGAACAGACGTTGATACATGGAAAAATATTCCTGTTGAGTTATACATTGATAACACCGTAAAAATGAAAGGTCAGGTTGTTGGTGGGGTAAGGATAAAGACGGTTAGCCCTACTCCGCGACCTGTAATTAATCCTGATAATGCTATTAAGATATTATCTGCATCAACTACACTTGCTGAATTGCAAACAAATTGGGGTAAGTTAAGCAAGGATGAACAGGCGTTACCGATAGTAATAAATAAGAAAGATTCACTTAAAGCAACCCTGAAATGATAGCAATGTTTGATGTGGTTCAGGGAGAACAGCAATGGTTTGAGATTCGATGGGGTAAAGTAGGTGGCACACTTGCAAAAGGTTTGTTTGTTGATAGCGATACCCTTATGATAAAAATGCTTGCAGATAAATTAGAGGAATTTGAATTGAGTGAAGATGATTTTCAAAGTGCCGCAATGGAAAATGGGACTATGCTTGAACCCGAAGCAAGGGCGCAACTGTCAGACTATACAAATCTTAAATTTTTACCCTGCGGTTGGCTGCAATCTGAATCAATCCCAATATTGGGTATAAGCCCAGATGGTATAACAGAGGACTTAAAAACAACTTGTGAATTAAAGTGTCCTGAAAGAGCAAAGCACACAAGCACAGTTTACAATAAAGAAATACCATTAGATAATATTCATCAATGCGTACACTACTTTACGGTAAACTCAAAACTCGAAAAACATTATTTTGTTTCATTCAGGCCGCAAAGTAAAGTGCCATTGTTTGTAAAAGAGTTGACAAGGGATAGTTTGGTGAACTTAGGAACAGCAAGTAAACCACAAATAAAAACAGTTGGCGAATGGTCACAACTTGCAAGGGCAAATGCAATTGTTTTACAAGCAAAAATAAACGAAGGGGAAATCAAGGTAACATTTTAAATATAATCAATCATTATGGAAGTAACACAAATCGAAACAGTAAGCGAACAGGCATTAGAAAAAGTAATCACAGACAGTGGGTTACAATTAAGTGACGCGGAGGCAATTAAGCAATCCTATCTGCCATTCTTTAATCAGTTAGCCGGAATCAAAGCGGAAGCTGAAAAAATAAACTTTGATAACCCTACTACAACGGATGAAATGATTGCGCGGGAATTAAGATTGCGCACAGTAAAAATTCGCACAGGGTCGGAATTGGTTAAAGATGAAAGAAAGAAGATTCATTCGCTTAAAGCCAACTTGGAGCAATCTGCATGGAACTTAATCAAATCAACTTGTCAATTAGACGAAGAACGATTTAATCAAGTTGAAAAGCGTAGAGAGATTTTGGAGAAACAGCGTAAGGCAGACCTCAAAAAAGAGCGCACCGAAAAGCTGTTACTGTATTGTGAAATCGCTGAACAATTGCCTTTGGGTGAAATGAGTGAAGTTGATTTTGAGAATATGTTTAACGGATATAAGGCTACCTATGACGCTAAGGTCGAAGCAGAACGTAAGGCAGAAGAAGAAAGGTTGCTTAAAGCGGAACAGGAACGTTTAGAAAATGAGCGCATCAGGGTTGAGAATGAAAGGTTGCGTGTTGAGGCGGAACAAAAAGAAAAGGCGTTGGCTGCTGAACGTGCTGAACAGGAACGTATATTGGCAGAGCAACAAGCAAAACTTGAAGAAGAACGTAAAATGGCTGCTGCTAAATTGGAGCAGGAAAGAAAGGAAGCAGAAGAAAAGTTAAGAATTGAGCGTGAATCACAGGCAAAACAATTGGCAGAAGCAGAGAAAAAAGCGCAAGAAGTTGCCGCCAAATTAAAGGCTGAACAGGATGCTATATTAGAGCAAGAGCGTGCCGCCAAAGCAAAACTTGAAGCCGAATTAAAAGCAAAGGCTGATGCTGAATTGAAATTAAAACAGGAGGCTGAACAGAATGAAAAAGACCGTATCGCTGCTGAAAAGGCTGCGGCAAAAGCACCGGATAAGGTTAAATTAAAGGCGTGGATTGAATCAATTAAAATGAATGATATTCCAACGGGATTAAGCAACGAATCGGGAACGGTTGGCATGTTGATTTCAAACAAGTTTGATGGCTTTAAAACATGGGCTTTACAACAAATTGAATTACTTTAATCAAAATGACAAAATATTACAAGGTGGTTGAGGTTGAGAAGGAGTTGCCGGAATGTGGAATTGACTTTATAACAATACACAGGGATGGACACGTACATATATGGCACAGAGGTTATAACGGCAAAAACGAGAATGACCAACAGTACAGAAATTTGTTAGTACATTCTGGTATAACCCATTGGCTCAAAGAAATTACCCCGTCCGACCTACCCCCTGCCTCGGATGATAAAGAGATTGAAAGGTTAGGGGCTATTGCATTAGAAGAAACGAACAACATTTCAGTTCTGACAATTAACGATGACGAAGAAAATATCTTTAGAGTTGGCTTTGTCTTAGGCTATAAAAATGCGCTCAATACACTATTCAAATGATTCCAAACCTCCTCTTCATCCTTTACATCGAAACCCGCGAACGCTTCCTGTCTGCGCTTCATTGGGCTAAACATAATTATTACGAAATAATCGTGATGGTGGGGCTGATTGCTATAGGAATAGTGTTTGTGTGGATAGGGATAAAGTTTGGAGGGAGGTAAGATGAAACAGAACGAAATAATAGAGGGCAACAAAGTTATCGCTGATTTTGCTGCATTAAAAAGCGAATCTGGTTATTGGCTATTGATTGTCAAATCGGATAGCGGGTGGTTCAATTTCCTCGAATTGAAATATAATGAATCATGGGACTGGCTAATGCCCGTTGTCGAAAAGATTGAATCATTAGGCTATTACTTTATGATTAACAAATGGACGAGTGCATATACAAACGGAGCTGATGGAGATAGAATATCTATAACAACGGTAGAGGGCAAAACAAAGATTCTTAACACATGGAAAGCCGTAGTTGAGTTCATAAAATGGCACAATCAAAACAATTCAAAATGATACCCCGCATCCTCGCCTTCATCGAAACATCTCGTTGGACACCGCGAATACTTATTATCGTTGTGTTGGGGCTGATTTGGTTGATGGCGAGGGTGGAGAATATAATATGATGGAAAGAAAAATAAACGAAAACGATTTGGTTGATTCTGAAATGCTAAAAACATACGGAGAAATTGATGGACTGAAAGTCATTGAGGAATTATTGTTGTTCAAAGGCGTACAGGTTGCGGGGGCAACAAAGATTGTTCACAAAAAACACTTAGACGATATTGCATTGGTGGTTTATGGACTAAAGGCAAACGCAACCAATAGACTATACGTAGGGATGCAATTGGATAAGTTTTATAACCGTGCAGGGCTGGTGTGCGATAGTGGGAGAGTAAAAGTTCCTGTTAGTATTTATAACAGAGTTAAAGAATTAAACGATAGTTACAAAACTAAAGATAATCAAACATATGAATAAACACCTACTCTTATTTTTATTGTTGTGCAGCGTTTCGGCAGGGGCGCAAATGAAACAACCTCCACCTTGCAAAGTCCTGTACCCGCCACCAACAGCAAGATTCGCGCTAATGAACCTCCCGTTCGTTGCAGGTCAAATGTCAGCGCACGTTTCAATAGACTTTGATTGTGACAGCATCCTTACCCATGACAAAGGTGCAAACTTAGAAAAGTATGTGCGCGATACTTTATTTAAGCAGGTAAAGAAATGGTTTGGTATAGACAGCATAAACGTAGATTATCATTCAACACATGGTTGGCTAACTACCGACCCTGAAACAGCAGCAGGAATAACTTCATCTGCTATGTGGCTATCATCGTTCAGAGATAGAATGATTGTAAGCCACCCTGCAAGTGATTATCATGTATATCTATCAGGTAGCGGGGTGAACATGGGTGGGTCGGCATATCTCGGAACATTAGGAACTAATTATAATGTAGCGTTCTGCAACCTGCATACTTATGACCATGACGAATTAGATTCGGTATATGATTGGAACGTTGAGTGTGTGGCGCACGAAATAGCACATGGGTTTTTTGCCTCGCACACACATGGATGCTGCTGGAACGGCAATAATACCGCGATAGATTCATTGCCTGGATATACGGAAGGTGGCTGTATAGTTGGTGGCGGCAACATCGCAATACCTACTATTGGCGGTACAATCGAAAGCTATGGACACATAACTCAATACGGTATTAAGTTTTACTTGGGTTGGGGAGAGCAGCCACGCGATACTATGAGGGGCTTTATTCAGACTGCTAATATAGCGGGCAAACTACTCTACCCCAACGGCTACAATCCCTGCTCCCCACCATCAGTAACATCAATCTCTCCCGATACGTTATCGTGCTATGTAAGTTGGACGGCAAATTCATTTAAGTATCGTTACAGATACCGTAAGATTGGGCAGATATGGAACGCTGCTATACCGAGAACTACGAACAGCGCAACCATAACAGGATTGAGCAGCAAGACTTCGTATAGCGTACAAGTGCGAGCGTATTGTAATGGAGCGTTTGGTAATTGGGGTGTATTGAAAACTTTTAAGACGAAATAGATATGGTAGCATCAGAATTAAGAATAGGTAATTTGGTAAACAGGAAGTATTTAAACCCCAACCCGCGTAATACAGGATATGAATATGAACCTGCTGAAATTACACTGATAAGAGAAAACTCCTGTAATATAAAGTTAAAGGATGGAAATAAGTTAGACATTGCATTTAAGCATGGTTCTATAAGCCCTATTGCGATTACAGAAAGATGGTTGTTAGATTTTGATTTTGAGAAGGAGTTTAATAATACAAATTCGAGGTGGGAATATTTTATATCGCGTCATGGCAGCAATGTAATTATTGAGCCGTTTAACAGTCAATGGATATTTATTTGGGAATTAAATTTTGTTGGCAGACCAATTGATTCTGTTCACCAACTCCAAAACTTATATTTCGCGCTCACAGGTCAGGAATTAACAATAAAAGATTAAGGACAATGATAGCCGCAAAAGAATTAGCCCAATACGGCAAAGTTGAACAATGTGAAGATTCTGGAGAAATGTTCCATGTAAAAATCACAAAAGGTTTTAGCATGAATATGCGAAACACATTTGAGTTATTGGATAAAATAAGAAAATCAGTTAGTGGCAAGTACAATACAATTCACGAACTTAAAACAGATAAAGATATATTTCACTTAATTTTAAAACGATAACATCATGACAAAATTTGACGAATACTCCGAAATCCAAAAACATAAAGTCCAGTTAATGTCACTTTGGTTTAATCAGGGAGAGCGCCACAACGCGCCCTGTACCTTCATTAACGGGGTAACAAATACAGAAGGAACTAAAACATCTACGGAACTGCGGATGCTTTTATTCAACGGCTTAGATTATCCTGTTAAGTTCTTCTTAGAAGATGTGTACACCGAAAAGATGGCACTATACTTTTATAACACCTTTGAGCGATTGGATGGCGCACCTGTACCGCGACCGGAACCAATTGAGGCAACTAATGGCCAGCGTGAATCAGAACTACTTCGCGTAAACACCCGCTTCAATCATGGGGATATGGTGGAGGCTGCTTACGTGAGGTTGGAGTTTATGTTTGGGGTGGATTTGGAGAGTTGGGGTGCGTCTTACTATAATGGAGGGGTGTGAGATGGATGACAAACAAATTATAATATCGGGATGCTGCTTTATAATAGGGTATTTAATGGGAAGGTTAAAACAATGGCTAAAAAAGAATTAGAAAAAGTAAGGTGTAGTGTATGCGGTAGAATATATACTGCAAGAATACCTAAAGGCGGGGATGGTACATTTTTATATCCACGAAGGCATCAGAGTTTAATAGGCAATCCATGCAAAGGTAATCTTCAAGAGGCGGAATATCTTAACCCCTACCCCACGCGGGAACAATAATATTAAGAAAAATAAAAACAATAAATTATGGAAAACGAACAAACAAAAAATGGAGTTAAATCAGACTGCGGAATGTATTCTGATAAGCAGGGTTTTCAAATAGGTAAGTTTGAAATTTCAATTATGGATGAAGGCGAAAGGCAAACCGTGTGGATAACTGACACTTCAATTGGCGATGGTGGTGAATTTCCGCTAAAGGATATTGAGGGGATTATCGAAGAATATTATAATAAAAACGTTTAACCCCAACGCGGCACTAACAAGAAAAATAAAAGGAGGAAATAAAAGATGGAAAATTATGAACAAGAGGGTTCAACAATATGGTGGCGAAGTATTTCGTGGGATGAGCAAAATAGGCTATCAAAGAAATACCCTGATTTTAACGGAGTATATGCTATACATAACATTTGGGTTTACGAAAAAAAACCAAGTCCAATTAATCTTAACCCCATGCACACAAAAAACGATAACAAAGAGCCGCATGAGTTCTGGAATGAATTGCAGCAACTTCTTAATAAGCACTCAAAAGAAAACGGCAGCAATACGCCTGACTTTATTTTGGCTGATTATTTAAAAGAGTCGCTGCATCTGTTTAATCAGAGTGTTAATCGCAGGGAGGAGTGGCATGGGAAGAATAAGGTGATACAGAATGATGCTATTGAATTTGCAGAATGGTTAGACTTATACGGATGGAAAAGAGTCCCTGTAACTAACAGGCAATGGAAAGACGGACCGCATACAAAGACTATTGATGAACTTTATAAATCATTTAAATCAAAATAATTTGAACCTGTTCGAGCATCCTGATTTGATAAAATAATATTAAAGAAAAATGAAACTCACAAAGAAAGCACTCAACGAATTTATTGGATGGACAACAAGCCGTTACAATAATTATTTGGGATATGGCACTAAAAAAGAAGCGGTTGATTTAGCATTTAATTCTATAAAGAACGGTTACTATACTTTGATTTGGCTTAAAAGAGATAAGACACAGGTTGTTAAAGAAGATAAAGAAAAAACAGTTTTTGAAATTCGCTGTGCAAGCTCTGTTGGAGAATCGGGAACAGGCAAATATTGGAAAGTAAAACAGTCGGGCGATGATTATATTGTTGACTGCATTAATAAAACTATCACAGCAATACGTTCAAATCGGTTAATTAGATTTGATTGATTACCTTGCACATTCACTTTAATACTTGTACTATGAATAACTACACTATAGGCGCTGACGGACTACACGATAGTAAGCCAATTGTATTTAAAGATAACGCGGTTGTCAGCCCTGTCCGCAACGAAGAAGATTTTATGGAACAGGTTTTGAAAATTAAATCTTACTATGATAATCCACGTCCAAAACTTCGCTATAAATCTGACCTATATTGCTCTTTTATGATGATTCTTAATTCACTTTAATACCTCTAATATGGACAATAAGCAAAAACTCGAACAATCATTAATCGCACTGCTAACAGAAGTTGATGTTTCAATAGTAGCCGACATAAGAAATAAAGTTGCAGCAGCAATACACGAAAGCATTGTTGATGTGTGCCACAGAATGCTTAAACTTTCAGAACAATGCGAAGAGTTTGGAGAAGAAAAAGTAAAGGCTATACGGAAAATATTGTTGGATAATTTAATTGAGGAATTAAAACCGGAGTAATGAGAAAATATTGCTACTACATATTTTTTGAACTTGCACATAAGGACGGAAAGACCTATGTAAATTCAAGGACGTGGGTTTGGTTAATTTTTTTTCCTTTGCTTCTGTGTGGTGTTTTTCTTGTAAAAATAGTAAGTGGGGTTATAACAGGTTTAATAGAGTTTATTTTTGAGGCGTTTAATATGGGTGAGCCAACCAAGTATAGAAAAGAGGATATTGATTCATATAAATCACGGTCTTTAAAAAGCAAATTAAACATGATAAAAAATCTAATAGAATTATAAATAAATAAAAACATGGAAAGTTTAATAGGCAAAAAAATAAAAGTAAAGTACGATTTTCCTCTCGATAATGAGGTGTTTGAAATTATAGGAGAGCGCAAAAATCAGATAGAAATTCAGGGCGATTTTTCGGCAGGAACTCACAATGTTCTTCAATCGTCATGGATTGATAAGAATAGTATTAAGGAAATTTTACAAACAAATTAAATAACAACATGGAATTAGCATTAGTAAAATCCACATTAAAAGGAATGAAGCCCAACACACCGTTAAAAATTAACGGATGGGACTTTCAGTTTTTAAAACTTTCCCCTAACGGAAAATATGTAATGAGTGTTGACGGCAAATCGCTGTATTACTCAAAAATACATGCAATAGAAATTTTACAAACAAATTAAACAACATGAAAATAAAAACATTCAAAAACGGCTATAAACACGGATGGGAAATTAATTTCATCATCAGCGTTTTCAATTTAAGAATTGCAAGGTATCAATTGGCTTTGTGGTGTAATTATAATGCTATATTTAACTTTGCACTATGATTAAAGCGGTTTTAATATACCTTGCACTATTACCAATAGACTACCTGATAAGTATATTTACAAATAAGACTTTTAATGATGCTCATAAGGAAACAATGAACGCTATAAAAAACTCTTTGAAATGAAAGAATTGAAAGACGGCACAAAAGTGTCATCGCGAAGCTATTACTTTCTATTAGACTGGAATGAGCAAGATGAACACAAAACTATTTATAATTCATGCGGCAAAATGAGCTTGTCGGAATTAAACGCTTTGGAATATTCGTTGTTGTTTCAATATGCAACAGCGAAGGAGATTGAATCGTTGAGGGTTAAAACAAACGAAATGGCTAATTAATATTTTAATAATAATCTCTAACAAATGAAACTAACAAACTTATCCCCAATTCAAACTTGGGTAATCGGGCTAATCATCGCATCAATAATGCGGCTTTGCGCTATCGGGGTGGCTGGGGCGCAGACGTTTACCCTAACGAACGCATCAAAGCCTGTAATATGGAACACTGTATCAACCTCAAAGGAATACACGTTCTCATTCTATTTTAAATCAGATACAGGAACCCATGAATTAAGAAGTGTGCCGCTATGGAGTTGTGCTAATCAGGGTGGCAGCTTATCATGGCAGTATCTTAACTACAATTCGTTTGAGATTCAGCTAAATCAAAAGATAGGCTACCAAACTATTTGTGATGGCAACTTCCATAAATTAACTTTCAGGATAGGCAAAGGAGTACAGGAGGTTCTTATAGATTCAATTCTGTTAGCAAGTCAGCCGTATGGTGAAGTTTCGTTTAGCGGACAGGCTATGTTTAGCAGTACAAGCGATTATGATAGGGTGAGCGGTACAATAAAAGACCCGATGTTTGTTGACAGGTATGTATCTTCAAGCAATGAACGACCGATGCCAAAGGGCACGTTATTTAAACGGAATCTACCAGTTGGCTTAGTGTGGAACGATGAAATAGGGCAATGGGATTGGAGTAATGTAAAGCCTCTTTATATTCAACTTTCAGAATGTCAGCGATTAGCATTCCCTACAGGCGCCCCCAAGATTCACCTATACTTCGATTTCTTTCAATTGGGCGGTCAGTTAGATTCTACGGTATCAAAAGATTCAGCGATAAAAGCGGGTGTGATGATTGCTAAGTACATGGCTGATTATAATAATTGTGATGTTCGGGCTATTTCTAATTCACAAAACTATTGGGACTATAAAGACCAAGCAACTTCTGAATATGGAAAGTTTAATGCGGCAATGCTTACGCTTGCAAACAGTAATGCAGCATATCAGGTAAGGGTTGATTGTTCCTTGTCGCAACTAGATGATTTGCCGCCATTCAAAACAATTACTACAGAACAGTTCGCGGCCATGTATCCAAATGAACCATTATCAACCTTTGATGGTATGGCTGGAATACTTGAAACACAGTACAGGGATATACAGGGAAAATTAAATAAACCTATTTTATTTGTAGTTGCCGACAATGAATATGCAAACAAATGGCTTGACACCGCTAAGTATGAATTGAATCCCGCTTGTAAGGCCGATAAAGAAGCATCACATTTAAGTTGGTGGGGTTACTGTTCACAGCAATACACTAATGCAATGAACAGGATTTATGCAGGTATTAAACGTGCTTGTCCTTCTGCTGAAATCGTTGAATATGATGTAAACTGTCTTAATGAGTGTAACTATTACTACGACCCTAAGTTTCAATATAGGATTGCATTAAACACAAACAGACAGGGCACAGACCAATTATATCCACGCAACATTAATGCAATGCTAATGGGGTACGGGGACTATAGAGGATTGTTGAATTACGAGCAGGTGTCTAAACGCGGTCAAACTAAATCGGGCTACAACTTAAATACTCCGTTCGTTGGTGTCGGTTATTTAGGCGACCCTAATTTTGATATTGATGCAACACATATAATCGGATTGGAAACATTTTTAGTTGCAACAGGGTCAGCATCTTTATATCCTGCATTATTCATTCAGGGTGGAAACAATCCTAATCCTAAATCATTGGCGACACAGTTAATGGCGGCATCAATAGCACAGGCGGCTTGCAAAAATATATGGGACGTTGTTTTAGCAGGAAGCACATTACCCGGTGATAGGAGCAACGCATGGAGTTGTTACAACGGGACTAATTATACATTTTGGTTTGGCGACTTTGAGTGCATTGCAGGTGTTAGGCAAATACCGAATACAACAAAATATGCTATATCAACCTTTCATGGTGCTGCTACACTGCTTAAAACCGATTATCCTTATAAAAAAGCAGGTGGTATCTGGTTGAACGGGAAATACATTCCATTAGAAGCAGGGGCGCAAACTTTTGTATATACCTATGATAGTTCAAAGCCTTATGAGAAAGGTAAAAATCCGAAAAGGGTTAATAGTTGGGTGAAGTTAGGAAGTATGGATAATTGGCCTAAAGCGGTTGCGACGGAAGAATAACATGGGAGTACACTTAATAATATATAAAATAAAAGGCAAGTCTATGGAAGAAACATGGGGCGGTAAAACTGTTCCATATTATGAAGCAGAAAATGTAGATTGGTGGGACACATTGCGACATAGCGGTGATAGAGATTTTATTTTGAGCACAGAATTTAACTGTGTTGATAATGATAACGAAGTTGAGGAACAAGAATATTTCAGACCAAAGGATTTTGCAAAAACAAGGCAGTGGGTAAGGGATAATGTTGTTGGAATGAATCAGCCGCGTTTATTGGAGGCTTTAGTTAAAATGGAATTAGATGAATCGTTGGCCTTTCATTGGTCGTGGTAAGAGCATGAAAATACTTATAGCAGAAGAAGACAATGTTATACGCGAAGTGATAGAAAATAAATCACATTCGCCCCATCTGATTATAACTCCATCGGGGCAAGATGGTATTGATGTTTTTAACGGAACATTTTCTGATATAGTTTTTGTTCCGGGCTATATACCCGCCAAACCCAAACCACGCGGCACTAATATGATTCCAAAAAAGAAGAAAAGAAAATGACAACACAAGACGAACACGAATTAGCTTATTTCAAAATGCAGATGCTACAAGCTGAAATAGAAATGAACGCAATGATAGCGGAAAATAAAAACTGTGAATTAAAGGGGCAGCCTATGAAATTTGCCGAAAACCATTTTATGAATTTGATTGATAGACACAGGATTCATCATAATGCGTTTCCGTCTTATACAGGCAGATAAAACAATAACAGGCTTGGTCGCCTTCATAAAAACCGTATAGAAAAATGGAAGATAAAATTAACTACGGGACATTGGTTGACCCCGAAAAAGAATATCCTGTAACATACACAATTGCACAGGATGGAACAAAAACAATTCAGAACACCTTTTTAAAAGGAAAAGATTTAACCGAAAATCAGATTAAGGAGCTGGTTGAATCGAGGGGTGTTGTTATGCAGGTGGTATAAGTTTTTAAGTTTTTTCATAATGGTTGTTCAATCCGTGTAGCGTGGTAACTATGCGGATTGCTTTTTTTAATTAAGCCCCAACCAACACACCCGCCCCCAACCAACAACATAAATCTTATTGCAGTGAAAGTTGCCGCATTGCTGGGGTGTGAGGGAGAGTTTATAGTGCAAAGTATATTTAATGTGGGTTCGTTGCATGGGAAAGGGTGTTAATGTCAATAGCAAGACCTTGTTCGATAAGATTGAATACATCAAAATGCCATTCATAAAGTTTTTGAAACAATTCAAGTTGATTATCAACGTGGCGGTCGTCCTTAGTTGCATAATCATGCGCAAGTCCGCTGTCATAAAATGTGGTTTTGAACGACTTGTTTTCATCATCATATTCAAAACACCTTGACTCCCATTTACTCAAATCTCTGTTTGCTCCACCCTGCAATCCGCTTATTTCTGATAACACATCAATCGGTACAAGTTGTTCGCCATTAATCTCAATCGTTTTTGTTAAATCCGATAATGGCCGTAGAATTGGCTTAAAATAGCCTTTGTGAGTTAGCCAATTATAATCAGAAGGCGTTAATATCGTTTCTTTTTTAATATTCCCCGGCCTTTCAGCCCAACGCACTTTCAACCCATACGGCAAGTAAGCCGATAAATGTTTTAGTTCTAATTTTTTCTTTTCCATTTTATTTATTTTATCCTCAACTCCAAAACACCACCCACCGACCCAATATCGTCACTGCCGTCTGCCTAATATAACAGACGCGATTCTGTTGGAAGTGGAAAGTAAGGGTTGTCATTTGATGTTTGATAAGGGGTAGGAATTAATAATAATGCCACATTCAATCTCTACCTTGTTGTCTAATGTATCATAGCCGTGTAACTCTTTAAAGTGGTTCGCGTTCTTTCTTATCTGGCTATGCTTATATGACGCTTCTTTCAATGCCGAACCAACTTCATCAACACACTTAGCCCTTATATTAATTATCAATTGATTTCTAACCCTATCGGTTAATTTAAAATCAATAACGCTTTCTAACCACCTTACTATTCCTTCGCTTGTCTGTATCATTTCAAATTATATTTCTTTTTAATTATATCCATCGGTATTCTGTCCAACTCTTCTTTAAATTTAATCTGCCCATTCAAGGCCTCCTGCATTTGTTCAGCCAATTCATCGCCAAACTCTTGCCGTATTTCTTCAATGGTCATTTCTTTGACAACGGGGTTGTTTCCACCAAAATAATCATAATCTTGGTTTAAGCAGATGCAGTCTAAGAAATAGAATCCGCATTTATCGCAACGTAGTTCTTCTGCTGTGTCCATTACTTTTCCTCCAATAGTTTAATAAGTTTTAATACCCAATCTAAAGTTACGTTTTCTCTGACTTGTACTTGTTCCAAACTGTAATCAGAAATAGTTATTACCCACATATCTGATTCCTTATATGCTGTCACAACCGTGTCCGGGGCAATGTGTTTATAATAATCTATGCCATCTGGCGTAAATCCGTGTTGTAGTAGTTCGTTCACTTATTCAACTCCTTTACATATTCAATTATATCCTTAGTAGAACTTAGTTTTGATGGATGATTGCCTAACAATCTTTTTGCTATCACCTTTATTTCATTAAGTATGGCTACTTCTTCATCCTCTGTAATACCACAATCTTCATCGAACATAAAGAAGTCTGCTTCCGCTAAATGTATTGCCGAATGTATTGTGGCTATTTGTTTTATTTCTAAAGTTTTCATTTCTCTAAATGCCTATAATTTATCCTGTTATTCTCCGCCAACATTTCATACAGCCTTTCTAACAATCGGTTAGACTGTAGTGCCTTGAAGTATATCCGTTCGTTTCGGGCCTGCTGGCCGAGGCGTTTGACGCGAAGGATTCTGTTGTTTATGTTGTTGTTCATTGGGTATTACAAATTAATCTTTTCCTTTAAAATAAAATCTCTAACCATAATATACCGCTCTTTAAAATCTGCATTTTTAATAGTTAGCTTTTCAGCCTTTCTTGTTGCTACTGATACTGCGCTATGAGAAATGTCGCTGTACTTTGCTAAATTCATGCAGCCCCTTTGATAGTTGCTTTCCTTTGCTTTTGGATAAACAAATTCAGATACCAAAAGAAAAATTAAATAACGAACGTGGAGGTGTTCGTAGCACCTGCTTTTAGAAAATACAGATTCTTTTTTTACTTTCAGATACTCATAAACAGCATCTGCAATTTTCTCAATTGTTAATCCCTGTAAATCTTCGGGTTCTGTGTCCATTATTATTTTTTGCCTGAAAACAAGATAATCTTCAACCGAAAATCCGTTTACATGAAACTGAAACCATCCGTAACTATCAGTGTATAGGCGACCTTCTTTACCATCCCAATAATAATCTTTTTGCGATACTTTTATTCGCTTTAGTTGTGGCATCTTTTCATCGTGCCCGTTTGTTGGGGATAGGTTCATAGCGTTGTTATTTCCCTCTGAACATACAAAACAACAACCTCACAAGCGGCCAATACAGATGCGCTTGCCAATGCTTTTAGTATCGCTTCGGGGTTGTCAAAGTATAGGATTTCCTTTTCCATGCCATCATCTATACGTACTTGGCTAAATCCTTTGCCGTTCCAATAATCACCGTATATGTTGCGGATTGCGCTGCGTTGGGTCATTATAACAGTTTTTACTGTTTTTGTTGAACATAATTTACAAACGAATCTATGCTTATTGCCTAAGAAATGATTTCCACAACGGCTACATATGTTTTCATAGTTGCCGTTTTCTTTCTCGTAATCCTCTGGCCAATTGCCTTTGTATTGGAATAGGTCAGCAACCGATTGGTGAGGCGCAAGTGCGTAATCTGGGTGTGAACGTTGCCTTTCTTCTTTGTCCATACCTAACTCATTCGGATTGAACATTGCTTTGTGTATAGTTTCAAATACGCCTTTAATATACTCATTGTGAGCTTTGGCCTGTTCTTTATTTTCCATTGTTATTTATTTAACGTTTTTATCATTTCCTTAATTTCATCATCAACCGCGTCTGAATCAACCAATGCCCCAATACTTTCAGTGGCGCAATGGAAGCAAAATTCAATACTTACATAGTAGCTTTTTGCTATATTAGTTCCATCGTGCGTATCTGCCGAAGTGTAGTTTTTTAATTCAACTTTCTTTCCCTCCTTCAACCCTATTTCAAGTAGTTGCAGGAATCGTTTAATGTCAGCTTTTGTTACTAAATTCATTTTGTTTCTGTTTATAAATTTCAATTATTTCCTTAAAACTCTCTTTAGAAATTCGTTTAATGTCATAGATTTTACACCACCTCATACAATCATCATAGTAGAAAGTTCCCCTATTCCCCTCCACCCTAACCTGTACCGTCTTTTGGGTGTAGCGGTTGTCGAGGCGGATTCGGGCGGAAACCACAAAGGAGAAATTCATTTTACTATCTTTAAATAATCCGTTTTATCCTTTGGATTGAAGTTGCCGTTTACTAATATGTTGCAGCAGATGTTGGCTAACATTGCGTTGGTTGAATGTTGGTGTGGCATACCTGCATTTTCCCACCCCATGTAAATATCTTCCATTATCTTAAAGTCATCGGTATTAAAGCCCTTTATGTTTTTATAATTACCGTCACAGTAATCACCATCTTTTCTTGGGTCAATACTATTACCTAATCTTATTTGAGATAACATTAACCCGCCACGCTGACAAACCTCGCAACCTTTAGGGAGGTTGTTTAGCCTTTGCTGAAAGATTTTCGCGTTTTTTGCATTGTCTGCAAATACCTCTATTGCGCCATCCCAATAGTTACGGCCTGCGCTAATCATTCCCCTTACCACCAACTGCAAACAATCCCATGCAATCTCTAACCGCTTTCCTTCATCGGTTAATTCGTGAAATGCTTTGTTTCTTTTTTCTAAATTGCGTATCTTTTGAAGTACGCTTGTAAATTTGATTTGTGGAATGATTTTCATTTTGTGATGTTTTTATTTGTTATCTAATATTGCTTTAATTGCTCTTGCTTGTTGTAATGTAATACCTAATGAACCGTAAGATGTTAAAACGTCTTTTATTTCTTTTTCGAGTGTGCGCTTTTCCTGCATATCCAATATGTGCTGCTTAGTTAAATATAATTGATAGTTCCATTGGCTGTACTCTTTGTTTTCATACCTTAGATTTTCAAGAGTTATTTTATTTTGCCGCCAACTCACACTTTCTCCCTCAACCTCAAAATACTTTCTCCCTACTTTAATAACCGTTACCTCTTTAATTTGCGGGGGTTCGTTTCTGCTGAACACTTCTCGGTATAATTTCTGCCCTACTTCTATTTTCATCTCAATGCCCTCACAATTAAATTCTTTCCCCCTACGTGCGTGTTAAGGTGTTCTTTCATTTCAACCGCTTTACTATAACTCCTTAGCGGGTTGCCGTTTAAATCGCGTGATTTATATAATTCATCCGCGCCTGTTTCTGTTATCTGGAAGATAGCGAATAGGGCTTTCGTTTGGGTGTGGTGGCGTTTCATGCTGATTCCTCGCTTTCTTCTTCTTCTTCTTCATCGCCAAAGTCCCCTATAATATCCTTGCACAGTTTAAGGAGCTTTACTTTATACTTCTCTTCCGTTTCAGAAAGTTTATTGTTATCTGCCATTGCGGTATAGTAATCTTGTAAATCGCGGTAGGTGTTTTCAAACCTACAATAACCCATGTTTGCCATTTTGTTTCTGATTTAATTGTTACCTGTTTATTTTTCTTGCTTTTCTCCCCGCCTTACTCTTTGCCCGATTCTTTCTTTGCTTCGGGGTTAATGGTGTCTTTGGGCGTTCCTGTTTGAAACGGGGTGCAGGTGCGTTCATCATCGCTTCACCCAATGCTGCGAAGGCTGATAATTCTAAAAGTTTTGATTTGATGCTCATGCTGTTTTTGAATTTTGTTTATTAATTATTTTAATCACATTGTTTACTTCTTTTTGGGACACCTTCATTATCCCGCTTCTCCTTACAGATGTTGGTACAAAATAGTAGTATCCTCTATCATCCTTTTTAAAGGAGTTGCTTTTTATTAAATCAATTATATCTTTTTGTTTGCTGCTTAGTTTCATAGCGACCTGTCCCCTTCCCCTTTTTTGTCGGAATCTGATTTAACGTTGTCAAGATACGCAACCGTATTGGCATAGCTGAATCTTTCTATTTCTAAATCCATTACAGGCGCATCCATTTCTTCTGCCTCGTCAATATTATTCCTGCGGCAATATGCTGCCGCTTCTTTTTGTGCTGTTTCCCGATTGTCGCACATTAGGTTTAATGTTCCTGCGCCTGTTGTTCCTTTCCATAATTGAAAGATGTAGTTATTCATGGTCGCCTCCTTCTGTTATATCGAGTTCCATATCGGGGAGTTCATTCTGCCTGTCAAGAAGTGCCAACTCTAACATTTCATAAAGCATTGGCGTTGCTCCGTATTTGTTGTAATGTTTTTCGAGCTGCCCATAGGGCATATCGTAATCCTTTGCGGTTTGGCTGATGAAAGGGCTTTTGTGTTCCATAATGTTTGAGCATTAAAGTGTTTGAGTTAAATTTTCCTTTGTCTTATTAATCAGTTTGCCACATTCTCTAAGTAACTCTGGCGTTAGTTCTACGGATGAATCAATGGCGTTGTATAGCTTTTTGAGGGCGGTTAACAGTTCCCTATTCTGCTCCATCAACTCCACCGGGCTTAGACCTGTTTCATTAGCTACGTTGAAGGCTTCCGCGATTAGGGTGGCGTTGGCTATATCTTCCTGCTGTGAAAGTTCTTTTTCTTCATAGCCTGTATCATTGGTGTAGATAGAATATTGACCATCTCCGTAGCTTCTTACTTTTACCGCTCCTTTTGTGTGATGCTTCATGTCGTTATTTAGTTTTTAAATTTCTTTGATATTCCATAAGCCCCATAAATTCTTCCACCCATTCAACCGTTAATTTTACAACTCCGCTATTCTCTGGGGTCTTACCTTTTGATATTTGCATAAACCATCTTTCGGCAGGGCGTGAACCATCGGGAATTAATCCATTTAGTTTTTCTGATTCTTTGTAATAACAACCTTTACTTTTTGCAATTGTCCCGACTAAACAGCAACATTCACCTTCATAAACAGAACCATCTACGCGGCCTTCTTTTAGTGCTTTTAATAAAAATGCGGTTTCGTTTGAGCGTAAAAGTATAGCCCAAATATCGTTTTTAAATGCAGTTAAATCCGCATCAGTTAAATTCGCACGAGTTAAATTCGCACGAGTTAAATCCGCACGAGTTAAATTCGCATCAGTTAAATCCGCATCAGTTAAATCCGCACGAGTTAAATCCGCACGAGTTAAATTCGCACGAGTTAAATTCGCATCAGTTAAATTCGCACGAGTTAAATCCGCATCAGTTAAATCCGCATCAGTTAAATTCGCATCAGTTAAATTCGCATCAGTTAAATTCGCATCAGTTAAATTCGCACGAGTTAAATTCGCACGAGTTAAATCCGCACGAGTTAAATTCGCCCTCCATTTTTCTTTTACTTCAATCTCTTGTCTGATATACTCTTTTACGGTTTCGGCAATTGTGTTATTTTCTTTTTCGTATTCAAAGATTATACTGCCCGTCCAACGGTTTTTAATACTAAGTTTAATTTTCTTTTCCATTTTATTTATTTTGTTTTTGAGTGTGAAATTTTACAATTCAATATTATATTCTTTTGCAATCTCCGTTGCCTGTTTCCATAACTTTCTTTTCTTTTTAAGCTGATACCATTTGCAGTTAATGTACTGACGGCAAATGATGGCTATTTTTATTGTTGCTGTGTTACGTGTCATGTGTGAACCTTAAACCCTAATTTTGTTAGTGTTTCTATTGCTGTATTGTAATCCTCCAATGTATCGTATTCGATTACATTATTGCTGCCATACGCGGCTTTTTCATGCCTTAATGCTGCTGCCTTACTGATTTTGCCAAGTGGCACATAATACGGTTTTCCAAACTGTGGGTTGTGCCTTTCTTTTATGTAGTATTTCATAATTTTTTCTTTTTTCGTCCGCCACCGTTAAAGGGGGCTAAAGGTTATATTGCATTAAAGTTTTTAAATATTTCTTTGTGCAATGCTTCATTTGTCTGAACATTTTCATTTCCTATTTTGTCCAAAACATCCCTTAAATAATCGTCATGGTAATGGTATCCGGTGCGAACGTTTAAACCGTAAACATATAAGGCATTTGCAGCGCGCGTTCTCTCTGTTGCATTGTACCATGTTGAAGATTTTAGTAATTGAGAAGATATATTAAACCGTGTTTCCTTTTCAATCTCGTTTGTCACGCCTGACACATCAGCTATCCACCTAATTAGTTTTTCCATTTTTATTACCCCATCTTTTTAAATTTCCTAAACCTGATTTACCAACCTTTTGCCCTGATAACTTCATAGCCTCAACCATATACCCTTCTTTTAATCTTTCCTTTAATCGTTTCTTTGTCTGCGGTGAAACCATTTCTTTTGTCCTTCCTTTTTCACCTTGTTTAAACCTGCTTTTTGCACCTTTTAAAGTTAAGTTTTTAGTGATGCACTTATGATAGTTGCCTAAAGTTTTCAACCTCGTTTTTTCGCTGCTTTCCTTGCTGCAAATACCCTTTATTAAATCAAATCCAAATTGAATTTTATATTCCCTTTCCGTTAAATCGTGCCTTTGCCGTACATGGGTTAAAACTCTTTTAAAGCACTGCCCGCAAACCTCGCATTTTGGATTTCCTTCGCTGTCGTATTCTATTGTGCCGTACATTTTAAAGTTCCTGTTTAATTTTACTGATGATGCGAGGGGGTGAAGTAGTCCCCCTACTTGCTTTAATGCTTTCAGGGGCAACTACACTACACTTTTTTACTTACCTTTTGCATTTTTAACCGTTACGCCTTCGGGCAAATTTAATTTTTCAATTATTGCGCTTACTTCTGATTCGCTCATCATATCGTAACCCCTCCAATTAAACGCTAATTGCTTTGTATGGTCGTAAAAAATGCAATTCTTTAACGCCTTCGACCCTCCTACATTTAGCACTTGCAATTTAACCGCAAATTCTAAATTCGCCTTATCAATTTCTTTGTCGCGCTCTGCTTCCAACTTTTTTACTTCATCATTCTTTTTCAATTCTTCGCGTGCCTGTTTTGCTGCTGGTGTGTAATAACCCTCGTTAATCCTTTTGTTTTCTTCTTCGCGCTGCTCCTGTGTGAGTGCATCAAAATTGCTTTTTGTGCTGTCTGCTAAAAACTTTTTACCTGTTAGTTGCTCCAAATAAAAACGGGCTGCGCTTGCTTCTTCTTTCCACTGTGTCAATACGTCTAACTTTTCAAGAGTTATTGCGTGCTGCACCTTGTTTTCTGCCTTATTCAGTTCATTAAATTGTTTAGGTGTAAGCCTGTAATAATCGCAAAACTGCTTTTTAAATCCTGCGTCATTCGGTTTAGTATTATTAAAACCATTGCGCAAATGGTAAAATCCGTTTGCTACTGCGTACATAGGCACTCCATTATAATCACATAAATGCAATTTTACAAACGTTTCAAACTCCGGGAAGTGCTTTATAATATCCTCATGGATGCAGCCGCCTGAAATAAAGTACCGGTCTGTTTTTGGCTTACCTGCTTCGTATATATCGCCAGTGATTGAAAAATCCTGATGCCCGTTTTTACATTCGTCATCCAAGCGAATTTTAACGGTTATTGATTCATTGCCTATTATCTTTGTAGTAGAATAACGTAGGCTGTTAGTTGCTTCTTGCTGTACTTCTTGTGTAGTTGTCATAATTTGGAGTATTTAAAATGTTAGTGTTTGAATATTTGAATAGGGGATTGAAAGATTAATTATTTTTGTTTAGGTCTGCCAACACATAAACGCCTTCTTTTATTTTTCGCTCGGTTGCTTTCTTGTTTTCGCCTAAAAATAGATTCCTGTATTTGCTTGTTGTGACTGAATAATCCCAGTATTGCCTATCCAATTTTATTTTTCCTTTTACGGGCTTAAATACTATCAGACTATTATAAGACTGAAAATAAATGCCGTCTTTGGTTTGGATTTCAAATTGATTTTTTACCGCTCCGTTGTTGCCTTGTAATTGTGTTACTTTTAAATTTTTCATTTGTGTAGTGTATTTAATTATTTTATTATAAGTGTGTGACTGTTTAAAAAATTTCTTTTTTCGGCTGGGGGGTTAATTATATCATTATAGGCGCGACCGACCCATTTACAGTGATACTAAATTCATTTGCATCCTGTTCTGTGTCGAAAATACATTCTCTCATTTTTCCATTTTTGGTATAAAAAACTATATATGCTTGTTGCGTTCCAATTTCTGTTTTGCCGCATATCGCTGAACTACTTTTTTCGCTTCTCATTTTAGTGTTATTTATTAAGTGTTTTTAAAAATTCCTGTGCATCTTTTTTCTTCCAAAAATATTTACTTGTTATTGGAGTTAAATAAATTACCCAATTGCCGTAGCTGCTATTTGATTTTATGATGGTGTTATACATTTTCTTTTCTGTTTATACTGGTTCCTGTTCCTGTTATTCCATTATTTCGCCCAATGGTTGAGGGGTTAATCAATAAGCATAATCATTGCTTGCAATTTGAATCACATCATATAACAATGCTTTTTTATCTACATTCTTTTCTTTGTTATACTTAGATTCTAAGAATGTTTGAAGCGAACATATACGCTCGTATCCTTTGTCGTTGTACTCTGTGCATAGCTTTGAGTATAGTTGCTGGGCTTGTTTCATCTTCGCTTGAATTATTAAGGGGTGAGTGATTAATTATAATATATTTGCACTGCATTTATCAAAGATAGTTTGCACTGTCCCGGCAAAGACTATTTGCCCTATGCGCTTACGGGGTGCGTTATTCTTTTAACAGGATAAAACCAATAAGAGTTATACCCATTGTTTGATTCATCCGCTAAACCGGCTTTTCTTAACTCCTGATATGCTTCGCTTAATTGGCTTGCATAACATTTTTCAATATTCGGCTTAAACGTGTCCCATGTTGCACTATTATTATTTCTTACTACATTTCTTGGATGCCCGTAAATATTTACGTCCCATTGCCAATATTCGTTATTTAACTCACCTGATACATACTTGGGTGGTGGAAATAATATATCACGTAGGTTTGATTCATGCGCTCCATTAGTTTTTAATAATGCTGCATATAGTTTTTGCGCGTTCTCTGATAGTTCAGTTTTCATCTTTCTGATTTTTTAATTGTTATTGTTGATGGGTGAAATATACTGCCATATACTAAAGTCTTTAAGGTTGAACTTATTTCGCCAACTATCGCCCCGCCTACCTGCTTCTGGTTATAATCATAGATGTAATAATGCGGTAACTCTGAATTAACTACCTTAATGTAGTAAATCATTTCTGATTTTATTTCAATGGGTCTTGATAACTGTTTCATCTTTTAACATGTTTTGCGGGTGAATGTGTTTCTATACTTTGTATGTGATAAGATTAAAATTTTTTAACTCATTAGTTTTGCAGCGCGAAGTAGTTTAACATCTCTTTCAGTTATATTCCTTACTCCGTTCTCTTTGCTTTCAATTGTAACGGCTGCGGTAAAACCTAACAGTTTAGCAAGTTCATATCTTGTTAATCCCTTGCGCTCCCTTATTGCTTTTAATTCTTTACCTGTCATTTTTATAGTGGGTATATATCTAAAATAAAACAATTTGGGTATAGGTTGTTAAACAGTTTTTCGGCATCCTCAATGCTCCCCGCTTTAATCACCTTAAACCCATCATTATTAGAATCATTATCCATAAACCGAATTTGAAATGATGTGTGCTTTGGTTTCATCTTGTAATTATTTAAAGTGTTATATTTAATTTGACGGGACAAACATACTACATTGTATGTTATCCTCCAAATTTATTTTGCCGTTTACAATCGCTTATGTTGTAAAGGGTTGATTATGAGATGCAAAAGTTTTATAATTGCCCCGCGTTGGGCAATGGTATAGGGTGGAGGTTACCTTTACTTATGCCGCTTTTTTGGTTTGCTTATTTACTATCTTATATTCAGGATGCTTTAAAAAGAAATAACCTTCTAACTCTTTTACGTCCGCATATACATTAAAATCTTCTGCAAATAACCTATGATATTTTACTCCTAAACATTCACAAGCTAAATGTATAATACATTCGCCAGTTATCTTTGCAAACATCATTAAATTAGTTGTTTTATGGCTAACCGATATATAACAATAAACTGTTTTACGTCCGCTCCCTATCAATCCTATATGGTTGCAAATATCATCAGTTAATATCCCCGGCTTAATTCCATAATGTGACTTAATAACTGAAAAGTTTCTCAACATAACAGAAAAGGTTTGATTTATCAAAGGTTCTGAGGCTTTCAAAATTTTATCAATGGTCTGTTTGTCTGTCTTGTACTTCATGCCGCAAAGTTATATTAAATTATTTTAACGTGTTATAACAGCGAATAAATTATTTGTTTATGCAATTAATGTCGCAACATATATTGTTTAAACAATCAATGCAATTGTATTTAATCCTTTTGGCCAACGCCATTAAAACATACGTAAATAATCGCACCAACATATTATACACTATACTATAGTTTATAACGCATTGATAATTAACGGATTGAGCTTTAAAACATTAATTTGTTTGAGCGGGTGACGAGTTGGCAGACGTTGAAATGTTTTTGGAGTGAGCAAAAAACAGGTACCGGGGCGGGTTTTAAACGTGATTTGTGTCGGCATGAGAGGTAGCGTGCCTTGCCTATGTTACAAAAATAAAAAATATAAAAAATTTGTAGAACCCAATACCATCAACGATTTACAGTTCAGTATATGTTAAAATACCACGCGTTAGGGTGTTATTACGACAATTCCGTGAACGTGCTTTAAACGGAGGTGAAAAACATAGCCGGTTACAAACGTGTAGGTAGTTAGTTAGTTTCGGAGGCAACGATAAAATAAGTTAATGTAGAAAATTCAGTTGGTTAAATTTAATTTCAAGTAATCGGCAATCCCCTACAAGTTGGAAATGTGGTTAATCGGAAATGCCGACAGACCATCTAACCTGAACCACCACATCGAAAAGTCGTGTCGGTTAAATCGGGGAGGGGGATAGCTAACAAACCAAAAATGCAAACAGGGGGTTACATAACCCGTTTAAAATGCGCGACAATGTCGTTTTTAACCAAATCTACGCACTATCTTAGGTGGTGTGGCGTTACCCACTTCCGCGTGCGAGGCGGAGGAGGGGTAAAAGGCCGAATAGTGGCATAAAAAAACAGGCTCATTTCATCAAAAAATAAATCCGACACGATGTGAAGGTCAAAAAACGCATCGTGTACGCATCGTGTACATCATCATGTACGCCTAAAACCATTGATATTACTATATGTTTTTAATTTATGTACACGATGACATGATATATAGAAGAATTGTATATACGCGCGAGAAGAAAGAAAATAGAATACATCATGTGTGTGTTTCTACCAGTAAATATAAACCTTCAAAAAATCGTGTCATCGTGTACATTTTCTGTAATTAATTGATTTTGAATATTTATGAATGTACAGGGTTTGTACACGATAACTAAACCTTAACATTCTATCGTGTACATTTCCTGCCTATCGTGTACAACATCGTGTACATAATGGGCAAAATCAGCCACAAAAATAAAAATGTAAATAAAAATAAATATTGAACAATGGCATGTTGATAAGTATTTTTTATTTATTTTGCTATTGTTATTTTTTTGATTTTAATTTGTACCGTTTTAAAAGATAAAGTAATAATGTCAGAGGTAAAGGTTTTGGAAACAAGAGGTTCAAAAAGGAAGTATGATTTCTCTGCTCTTTCACAAGTTGGTAGTATTATGGAGTTTGAGAATACGACCACAAATACCATAAGGGGGAGTGCAATGTATTATATTGAGTCCAATGGGCTGGATTGGAATATAAGGTGTTACACACAGGGCGAAACGGTTTGTATTGTTAGAACCAAGTAAATAAGGTGCAATAAATTATGAAATTTGACAACCTTTAACAATCAAATCGCACCAATGATGGCTACTGAAAATAAGGCAGCAATAGACTACTACGAATATATAGAAGCTGGCATACAGGTTATTCCTGTACAGTACGATATTGAAACAAAGCAGGTTGAGTACTACCCTAATTGGAAACAGGACACAGCCAATGGTACAAAGCCGGTCACGAAGGAATTAATGCAAAAGTGGCTTGCGAAAGAAGGAAAGCCCGCACCAAAAACGAATAAAGTAGTAGTATTTAATGGGATGGCGGTTTTACTTACAGGAAACCTTTATGCCTTTGACTTTGATGCTAAGAACTCGCCCAATAAAATTTCAAAGTATGGGGAGTGGGTGGATGGGGTAAGCAGCATTGATTCTGATATGGTGCAGAATTGCCCGTCAGAAATGACGCGGACGGACGGACACCACCTGTATTTCAGGCATAACGGGGATTTGCCGTGTGGCAAACTGGCAATGAGTGATGATGGTGAAATGATTTCGTTGCGTGGAGGTGGTTTATTGTCATTCTGCTATCCGACACCTGATTACAGGGAAATTAATTCAGGGTTGTTGGAGGGGATACCACTACTAACAAGAGAGCAGGCAGATGCGATGATGCAGGTAGCGGCAATGCTTAACCTTAAAAAGTTAAAGATTGAAGATAAAGATGCCCCGCATGAGCCGACTGAATACCCAAAGCGAATAAGTGCCATGTGCAGAAAGTTTGATTATTGCTCAAATGACAGCACAATACCCGATTTGGTTATTTCGGTTGGAGGCAAGCAGGTCAGCACAGGCAAAATGAATCATCAATATAAAGGAGAGATAGTTAAGTCTGAATATGTTACCTATTTAAGACCGGGGAAAGATGGTGTAAGAGATAACGATAAGCAGTACAGCGCGAAGTATTTTGTATCATCTAAGCGGTTGGTTAATTTTAGTGGTTCATGGGATATATTTCCTTCTCCCGAAGATGAAGCGGTGGATTTTAGCGGCAGCGCAAAGAAAGAGGTTAAGCAGAAACTGTATGTAATGACACCTGTTATGGTGGTTTATCACACAAGTGGTAAGAGTTGGGATTCAGCCGTTGAATCCATGAGAAGAATAGCGCAGCAACAGGGATTTGAACTGGACGAAGATGACGAACAGTACCCCTTGGGAAAGTGGTGGAGTTACATTAAAAAGGATTCAAGGGGAAAAATCATTGAAATTCCAGTTTATAATGTAGTTGATTTTGAAAAATGGCTTGTTGAATATGGTTTTGCATGGTATGGAAAGCAGTTGGTCTTAGCCACGAACGGAATAATAAAGGAAGTGGATTTGGTGTTTGTGAGAAAGGCAGCAAAGGATTACATCAAGCCGCTTGAAGAAGCGGAAGGGGAAATGATGAATTTTCTTACAAAAGAGATAAACAAAGACATTACTCCATCGTTCAGCGCGCTAAGAAAAATACAGGATGAAAATATACTAAGAGATACCTACGATTACTGCTACATTGCCTTTACGAATGGGGTAGTTGTAATAGACAAGGCCGGAAACATGAGATTGGTGTATGCAAGTGAGCTTAAAAGATATATTTGGGAAGAAACGATACTACAACATGAAATTACCATACAAACAACGCTTCCGAAATTAGAGAGTATTCCATTTGCAGATTTTTGTAATAAAATAAGCTGCGGCATTGCAGATAATTTCAAAACAATCACGACAACCATTGGATATTTGATACATGAATACAAAAAGCAGGAAGAACCCGTTGCGATAATATTTGCAGAAGATACTAAAGAGGTAAAAGATGGTGGCGGTCGCGGAAAAGGAGTTACGGTAAAGGCGGTTGGTTGCATCAGGAAAACCATAACGATAAACGGAAAAACATTTGACCCGTCTGCGTCATTTGCGTTTCAAAGGGTGACAGGAGATGTGAGGGTGGTGTGTATAGATGACATTCAAAAAAAGTCACAGTTTGAAATGTATAATTCGACTATATCGGAAGGGTTGACGGTAAACAGGAAGGGTAAAGAAGAAAGATGGATACCGTATCAGTATTCGCCAAAGATTGTGTTCACGACAAATTATACGATTGATAATGAGGCGGTATTTGAAAAGAGAAGACAGCGAATATTTTTATATGGCGATTATTTCAGCGCAACAAGAACACCTGCAATAGAATACGGACACGTTTTTTTTGTAGATTGGAATAAATCTCAATGGAATGATTTTTACAACTTCATGTTTTACTGCGTTAAAATGTACATGCAGCATGGAATTTTGGAAATGGACGTTACAGAAAACTATAAGGAAAAGGCGATAACTAATAAATACAGTGAGGAATTTTTGGATTGGATTAAAGACAACCATGATTTTTTTATGGCGGGATACAGGCCGTTTAATGAGCAGTACAAGGGATTTTTAGAGTTTTCGAGCTTTGATAAAAATAAATATTCGTCAAAGCAATTAAGTAACGCAATAAAATCTTATGCAGAGTTTCACGGATTGGTGGTCGAAAAAGACAGGTCATCGCAAGTTGGACGGGAATTAATGTTCCGATTGGTTGATAAAAAAGCCCCTGTTGATTTAAATGCGGATTTGAAGGACGAAGCAAATAACAATAGCGAAGGGGTGGACAATGGAATAGGGACAGGTAAAGATGAAAACGAAGGCGAATTACCCTTTTAAATAACACAAAATGAATCGTTTAGTCCCATTAAAATGCAAAAGTTGTGGAATTGAGGCCGAAAGTGGATTTTCGGTATCAGGGCAGCACGTAAAACAGGAGTGTAGAAACTGCTTAACTTACATTAAGTTTTACAAGCAGGAAGAACTACCGACAATTGCAGATATAAAAGCACGAATATTTGATTTGAACGATAAGGATTTGAAAAAAGTGAATGATTTGAAAAATAAAGTTGAGTTTGAAGAAACCGCAGTTCCAAACAAAAGATTTTGTGAATACTGGAAATTATATTTAGCGTCACGGGATGGGAGTAGTGTATCAAAACAAGGTGAGTTAGGATTATAAAATAAAAAAGGCATGGTAAAACTATTAAGAACAGACGGAGGTGGCAGCAGCACTACAGATGAAAGACTTGAACTTTTGTACAGAATGATAAAACATTGGCTGTATATGGTTGATGTAGATAAATGGATTGCAGAGTTACACGACCATGAAGGCGACTTAACGGTTACTTGGTTTTATGAACCAAACAAAGACATGAAAAAGGTGGTTAAGGAAGCATGGGAGTATCTTTCAGAATACAATATAGAACACGTTGTTGACCCGCATTACTGGATAAGATTATGACGCGCTCGCAATACCGTTCACAATTAAAAACAAAAAAATGGTTTGAGTTTAGGGCGTGGATATTAGAATATTACGGAGAAAAGTGTTTTAGTTGCGGAAAGTCAGAAAGGTTGCAAGTACATCACAGGTGGTATATAGATAAAAGGAAAGCGTGGGAATATAACACAAAGGATATGGAAATTTACTGTTACAAGTGCCATAAGTTATTTCACAAAGAACACGCAATAAAATTTTATACAGCAGATTTAAAATTGAAATATAAAAAGTTTACAAAATGAACCGCCCGAAAAATTGATAGTTACCAAACAGAAATGTGGCGGCAGAGGGAGTGGGGGAGGGATAGGGAATAAAGTTGAATTATAAAAATAAATAAAATGAAACTTACAGTACAAATAGGTAAGGACGAAGTAACAGGCCAAATCATAGCGTACAACCCACAACTTGAAGTGAGTGGATACGGGGAAACAAAAGATAAAGCGGTTGAAATGATGAAGTTTAATATGATTGAAGAATTAAAACATTCGGAAATAGACGATTGGGATTTATTGTATATACAGTCAGTGGGTGGTAACATTTTAACCCCCACCCAACCAAAGTAAAAATTGAAATGAGCGATAGGGATGAATTACTAAAGGAAGCATTGGAAATAATATGGTATGCAAATCAAGGATATTTTATTCAAGATAGAGCAACCGAATTTATGAAGAAATTAAAATACGATTATTACAACAGGGAAAAGTGGGCACTCAATGCCCATGTCGAAACAACGAGGTCAAAAGAATCATTGAAATGACAACATCGAAACCGAAGTTATTGATTAGTTTTAGCGGAGGCCGCACATCAGGGTATATGCTAAAGTGGTGTTGGGATAATCTGCAAGACAAATATGAAATGATTGTGGTATTTGCCAATACGGGCAAAGAAGTTGAGGGCACGTTAAAGTTTGTTTTTGATTGCGAATATTATTGGAAGATACCGATAGTATGGGTTGAATCAAGATGCAAGGACGATGAAGGTGTTCCATATTCTGAAAAAGGGTGGCAAGTGAAACACAAGGTTGTTGATTTTTTAACTGCATCGAGAAATGGAGAACCGTTTGAAGAAATGATTTCAATGTTGGGAATACCTTCAACTAACACTCCGTTCTGCTCCTATCAATTAAAAAAATATGCAATAGAATCTTATTTAGAAGATATTGGTTGGAAGAATTATAGTATAGCGATAGGGATAAGAGTGGATGAGATTGACCGAATGAGCGAACATTGGAAGCGGGACAAAATTATATATCCGTTGATTTCTATGGTTCCAACAAGAAAAGTTGATATTTTATATTGGTGGAATCAGCAGGATTTTAATTTAGAGATTCACCCATACGAAGGCAATTGCGATAACTGCTGGAAAAAAGACATGAAAAAATTGTGTCACAATTCAAGGAGAAACCCAAGCAGCTTCGATTGGTGGAAAGAAATGCAGGTTAAATATGGTTACTTAATTCCAAGAGAATCTAAAATTAAATTACGCCCACCGTTTAATTTTTATCGCGGAAATAAAAGCGTTGAGGATATATTTGAGTTAGCACAATTAGAGGATACGCAATTGGAATTATTTGCAGAAGATAATAGTTTAAACGGATGTAATGAAAGTTGTGAGGCGTTTTAACCCCCTCGCGCATGGGTTTAATTTGAAAAATGGAACGTGATTCAATAGACAACTATATCTGCAAGTTGGAGTGGGAAAATGAAAAGTTAAAGGCGCAGATAAAGAAATTAAAAGAACGAATTAAGAAGTTAATCAAATGACATTCACATTGAAACTAACGTTATCTGCACTTATAACATACTGCAAGAATTGTAAACTTGCGGAGGTAAAACATGAGTATGCTATTTATGATGCCGCAAGGTGTGTAAGGCGCGGAATACGTTACTTAAAAGATAAGCATAAATTGCTACTCAATCAGGATAAAGAAAGTTCTATTGGCTATCTTTTAGAAGATTCGGACAGAAAAATGCTAACCACATTGGCTGAATTAGAGTTAAGCGAAATGAAAGAAGGTGACGATAGAAATATTGATGAATTGATTGACGAGCCGTATCTGTTAAAGATAATTAAGGAAATAAAATCAGAAAGAGTTGAACTGCAAAAGAAGTTTGATTCACTTACGGATAAGATAATGGAGATTGAAAAACACATTAATAAAAATAAATAAAACAAAAACAAAACTATGCAAGCATCAGGAAAGTTAAAAAAGATTTTAGGAATCAAGGAATATTCAAAACGTGACGGCACTAAGGGTCGCAAGCAATTATTCGTAATCGAAGTTCAAAACGGACAGTACAGCGATGATATTGCCTTTGAAATAATGCAGGACACCGTAATGAAGTGGATTGAAAAGTATAAGGTCGGTGATTCGGTTACGGTTGATTTTAATCTAAAGTCACGGGCTTGGAACGATACCTATATAACATCGGCTACGGCATGGAAGATTGCAGGTGAAGCAGGTGCTGTTAATGCTTCGACACCCGCAACCTCGCAACCCGCAGGAGAAACGCAACAGATACCGGATAGTACAGAGCAACAGTTACCGTTTTAAATATACGCAACATGGGAGAACTAAAATCAAAGTATAGCAATGAAGATATAAGTCAGTATATCTTAAACCATGAAATAGAGATAAAGCCAAAAACATGGATTTATTGGAAGTGGCGTGATGACAGCCATAAAACATATTCTAAGTCTTGGGTTCAGGATATAATAGAAACGCAATGCGGTGACTTGTTAGAAATAACCGATACTGAATCGTGGAGTAAATATCCAACACGAATATTGAAGGTTGATATTAATATTATTCTGTCTAACAATGCTTCTTAAACAATTGGATGACGGAGGGGAAAATGTATGATTGAGATGAATAAAAATAAAACATTATGAGCGAAACAATAAAGCAACACGATTGCACAGAATACGCGAAGATAAATTGCAATTGCCCACAAGGGTTCTGCAAGTATAAGGGAATTGAAATTAGCAGAGCAGTACAAACATTAGTGGCACACCTAAAGTCAGACCCAGAATTTCATAATGGTTGGAAAGATAACATCGCAGTTGCAATACAAAACTCGTATAAGGATTTATATCCGATAACAAGCAGGAGTGGCGTTGTTGACATTAAGGTGCTTTCAAATAATGCAGCAGAAAGATTTTTGTTTAATTTAATCAATGCAGAATGATGGAATCAGAAAAGAAAAAAACGAAGGAAAATTGTTTAAGAAATTTAGCACAGGATATGCTTATGCACTTTGTGAAACATGGAAACGAAAAAAACGAGGATGGAATGCCCGAATCAAAAAGAATTGAAACGAAAATCGGTGGCGACACTTTGTATTTAAGGTATGATGCAGTAGTTAGGTATATTAATACGAAAGTGAGGCAGATGGTATGAAAAACACAATCCCATTAATAGACGAAATATTTTCATCGCCAAAAGCTTCTTACAAAAGATTTAGTAATGTATATCGTCCAGATAGCGTTCCATTTTGCGAAATTGGAATGATAGCAAAGTCAGAGAATATGAAAGTGCCGTTGCCAAAAAGGATAATAAACGCAATTAAATACATTTTTGGCTGTGGCACAATCGTAAGGTTTTTTGAAGATTATACTTTAGAAGAACAAAAAGAATATTTCAGAGCAAATGTTTATCAAAAAGAAATAAAGAAATGACACAAGAAACAAACAGGTTTAGGAATTTTTTCTTTAAAAAATTTACCGCAACTCATGGCGACTTTTATGGTGGCGACAATGAAGAACTAAAGAAGCACTTTATGTCAGGCGAAGTTAAAGTTCCTGTTCCAGATATATTTAGGCTCGTTGATGAATATGAAAACTATTTCAAAATTGCTGACATTCAGTGGCCAGATAGTTTCGTTGCTTCGCAGGAGTGGAATGAAGTGAAAGGAGAATGGATAGGCGACGGCTGGTGGTATATGGGTTGTCCAGTTGATGAAACTGAATATAAAATACTTGAAGTTTTTGATAGAGATAAGCACTACCATCCAATATTAGCTGATTTTGTAAAGATAAAATAACATGAGAGGACAGAGAAGCAATTTTGATAGATTATTGTCAGGAGAAAGCCCAAACAGTGAGGTATGTTCAAGGCATTGGCACAATCAACCTGACGAGCCATGCACTTGCCCAAAGAATAAACCCAAATATCACGTAGTTGAATATGCGGGGTTCTTTAAAATACAAGAAGGCGATAAATATGGCGATGTAGATATTTTAAATGCCGAAGATGTTGGATATGAACAGGCAAAGGCTAATGCGGAAAGAATAGTTAAACTTTTAAATTTATAAATTATGAACAAAAAAATAAGCATTGACGGGCTAACTATCGGAAGCAAAGCCCTTAGAAAAAAAGACAGTCACGGCACAATAGAATGGATTGAGTTTACGATTAACGAAACGTATCTTCCGCTAATGGCCGAATTTCCAAAAGATTACAGGCATATTAATGGAGGAGAAATAAACCCGCACGGATGGGCGGTAGGTAAAGTAAAATGTGATATATGTTCGCACGAATGGATTGGTGTCCGTCCTTCAAACCAAACTAAATTGGAGTGCCCCAATTGTAAACAGGTTGCACATTTTGAGGAGATTGGTGTATGATAACCCTGCATTGGGCTTACTTAGCCCTATTCCCGGCACTGTTTTTAATGGCGTTTTGGCTATACAAGATTAATAAAAATGCAGGTGGTGCTTATGATTTTGCAACTCCGTTTTTATTGCTGTTGTGGTTGGCGGTGCTGGCTATACTCTCACTTATATTTACATTCTTAATAATATATACTTAACCCCCGCACCCCAAAACACAAAAATTATGAAACGATATAAACTTTTAAACCCACTTCCCGATGCCAAAGCAGGTGACATCTACGCATGGAACGGACAGGGGTACAGAAACGAAACAAGAACTTCAACTGTAATAAGTAAGATTTGGGTCGAGAATACGGTTGATTGGTTTCAAGAGATAAAAGAGGTTGAGTATCCGGTGGGGATACTGGAATGGACTACGGGTTACGGAGAGAAAACAGAACTATCAAAGTGGTTCGGAACATACCAGTCGTGGTGTAAAGACAATGAGGGTGGTAAAATCACCAAAGTTCAGAACAACAAAGGTGAAGTGTTTCAGATTGGGGACACTGTAACGGGTGGAGAAAGAAAACCGTTTATAATAAAAGAATTTAATATAGGAGTAAGTGGAAAATTATGCGCCTATAGTAAAGGTGATGAAATACTGCGAATAGAACCTATTGATGATGCTACAAAGGTGGATAAGACTTTCACACCCCAGCAAATCAACACCGCCCTCGACAAAGCATACAACAACCTCGGACAAACAGTATGCGAAGGTTTAATCAGAAACAATGCAGACCCTATAATTGCAAGGTTCAAACAAATACTATTTAATAATTTATGAACAACAACCCCACCCCACTATCACAAAGCAGATTCGCTACGGATGAAGAAAGGCGCGCAGCTTATTTTGGAGCAAACCTAAGAATAGGCAAGAAGAAATCGCCAAGCAACTCGCTGACACAAGCGGTTATTGATTACGTGAAACTTAATGGTGGTATAGCTCGAAGGGTTAATACCCAAGGCACTTACGTTGAAGCCCAATACAACGAACGTGGTGTACAAGTAAAAGGCACAGGTGCTTACAGAAAAAGCGGAATGAAGCGGGGTTTTGAAGACGTTAGTTGCATAATTCCTCCGCATGGAAAATATCTTGCAGTAGAAATAAAAATTGAGCGCGACAAACTTTCACCAGAGCAAATTGAACGTAAGGCAGAGGTTGAGCGTGTCGGTGGCATATACTACGAAGCAAAAGATATAAATAGTTTTATAACATTTTACGATGGCATCAAATAAACCACAATTC